>OATY01000160.1_pt1 | contig 24063 bp, 25 predicted proteins | sample 1476101 | NCBI WGS metagenome assembly OATY01 (sample SAMEA2579994, study PRJEB22360) | human gut metagenome
GTCGTTGTTCCCGGTCAGTGGTGGCGCATTATAGGGACTTCTGAACAGCTGACAACCCCTAATTTAAAAAAACTTTTCAACCGCGCAAGTTTTAATCAAAAATTCACTTAATGGATGAATTTCATTCATTACCTGCTTTTATATTCATCAAGCATAAAAAAGGCAGCCAATTGGCTGCCTTTTTATCTTTCTTTCTATATCGCTATCAGAGCCTTTAGAACGCTTCTATTACCTATTATTGCTTGGCAACGATTTGTTCATCAGCAACATCTAGCGTGATGTCTTTGCCCGGAATCAGTTTTCCAGACAAAATTTGCTGGGCCAGCGGGTTTTCGATTTCCTGCTGGATAGCGCGTTTCAATGGACGAGCCCCATAGACCGGATCGAAGCCCGCTTTTGAAAGCTGTTCCAATGCCGCATCGGTGATGGTTACGCTGTAGCCTTTCTCTTCGAGACGTTGGTACAGACGCTCCAACTGAATCCGCGCAATTGCCTTGATGTTTTTCTGATCTAATGGATGGAACACAACGGTTTCATCTATACGGTTAATAAACTCAGGGCGGAAGTGATGTGATACCACGCTCATCACCAACTCTTTCATTTCACCATAATCGAGCTGACCGAAGCGATCCTGAATCAAATCAGAGCCAAGGTTTGAGGTCATAATGACCACGGTGTTACGGAAATCGACCGTTCTGCCCTGCCCGTCCGTCAGTCGTCCATCATCTAATACCTGCAGCAAGATGTTGAATACATCCGGATGTGCTTTTTCCACTTCATCTAGCAAGATGACAGAATATGGACGACGGCGTACAGCTTCAGTTAGGTAACCACCTTCTTCATAACCGACATATCCTGGAGGCGCACCCACTAAACGTGACACGGAGTGTTTTTCCATAAACTCAGACATGTCGATACGCACCATTGCGTCATCGCTGTCGAATAAGAAGTTTGCTAACGCTTTACACAGCTCTGTTTTACCTACCCCGGTTGGCCCTAAGAATAGGAAAGAACCAATTGGGCGGTTTGGATCAGACAACCCAGCACGGCTACGACGAATCGCATTCGACACTGCTTCTACCGCTTCATTCTGGCCGATAACACGTTCATGCAGATCGTCTTCCATACGCAGCAATTTCGCGCGCTCGCTTTCCAACATGCGTGATACTGGAATACCGGTCCAACGCGCCAGCACTTCTGCAATTTCAACATCGGTGACTTTATTACGCAGCAGCTTCATTGTCTTACCTTCAGACTGCGTCGCCGCTTCTAATTGTTTTTCCAAACCAGGCAACTTGCCGTATTGGATTTCAGACATCTTGGCTAAATCACCGACACGGCGAGCCTGCTCAAGCGCAATCTTCGCCTGCTCGATTTCAGCTTTGATATTCTGCGTACCGCTGAGCGAAGCCTTCTCGGCTTTCCACTCTTCTTCCAGCTCAGAATATTCACGCTCTTTATGCTCTAACTCTTCGTTGAGCATTTCCAAGCGCTTTTTACTTGCTTCATCAGATTCTTTATTCAGCGCCTGCTGTTCAAGCTTGAGCTGAATAATGCGGCGCTCTAAACGATCCAACGATTCTGGCTTAGAGTCCATCTGCATACGAATGCTCGATGCAGCCTCATCGATAAGGTCAATCGCTTTATCGGGCAGCTGACGATCCGCAATATAGCGATGCGACAAATTCGCGGCTGCAACAATCGCAGGGTCAGTAATCTGCACGTGGTGATGCAGTTCGTAGCGCTCTTTCAGTCCACGCAAAATAGCAATGGTGTCTTCTACCGTTGGCTCAGCGACGAAGACTTTTTGGAAACGACGCTCAAGCGCAGCGTCTTTCTCTATATATTGGCGGTATTCATCCAGCGTGGTCGCACCAACGCAATGTAACTCACCACGGGCTAATGCAGGTTTAAGCATGTTACCCGCATCCATTGCGCCGTCGCCTTTGCCCGCGCCAACCATGGTATGCAATTCATCAATAAACAGAATGACGTTGCCTTCCTGTTTCGATAGATCGCTTAATACGGCTTTCAGTCGCTCTTCAAATTCACCACGGAATTTAGCACCCGCGATCAATGAGCCCATATCTAAGGAGAGAACGCGTTTGTTCTTCAGCCCTTCAGGGACTTCACCGTTAATAATCCGCTGCGCTAAACCTTCAACGATAGCGGTCTTACCGACCCCAGGCTCACCGATGAGAACAGGGTTATTTTTGGTACGGCGCTGCAATACCTGAATAGTACGGCGAATTTCTTCATCACGGCCGATCACTGGATCGAGTTTGCCTTGTTCGGCACGCTCGGTCAGATCGACGGTGTATTTTTTCAATGCCTGACGTTGGTCTTCGGCATTTGCATCATCCACTTTCTCACCTCCACGCATTTGCTCAATGGCGGTATTGACTTTCTGAACGTTGGCACCTGCGGCTTTCAAGATATCGCCTAAATTGCCGCGATCTTCCAACACGGCAAGAACAAACAGCTCAGACGAAATAAAAGTGTCATTACGTTTTTGTGCCAGCTTATCGCACAGGTTCAGAACACGAATCAGTTCGTTCGATGGCTGAACATCTCCACCAGCGCCTTCAACCTGCGGCAAACGAGAGATAGCTTGTTCAAGCTCCTGACGTAAGCTCGCGGTATTAACACCAGCAGAAGTTAATAATGGTCGAACCGTGCCCCCATCCTGATTGAGCAACGCGCTCATCAGATGTACCGGCTCTATAAATTGGTTATCACGCCCAAGTGCGAGTGACTGGGCGTCAGCGAGGGCAAGCTGGAACTTACTTGTTAAGCGATCCAGACGCATAATTCCTCCAAGACGTATCAAAGTTTCTACTGAAGAATAAGTAAGGTCTACTCAACACTTTTCAAGGTCAATTAGCACGAAAATGACTACTTTTTGTTATGAGTCAAGTGGCAAACATTAGGTACAGTTTTTGGAAAGGAAACTAAATGAATAACAAAAGCCTTAAAAAATAAGGCTATCGAAACCAAATCAACGCAGCCATTCGCCCGGTAACGGGCTCGCGACGATAAGAAAAGAAACGCGATTTATCGCTGACGGTGCAGAGATCGCCACCTGTGATCGTCTGAACACCAGCACGACGCAAGCGTAAATGAGCCAACTGATAAATATCAGCTAAATATTTTTCGCCATGCTTAGCGAAAGCCTGTTCCGCATCGGCGTCTTGCTCAATGAACTTTTCGCGAACCTCGCCCCCAACTTCAAAAACAGTCGGGCCAATAGCAGGACCAAACCAAGCAAGAATATCTCCTGGAGACGAATCAAAGCATGCCAGCGTTTGCTCCAATACGCCGTCGCATAAACCGCGCCAGCCAGCATGCGCAGCGGCAACTTCCGTTCCCTGACGATTACAAAAGAGAACAGGCAGGCAGTCAGCGGTCATTACCGCACAAACCTGCCCAGCGATATTAGTATAAGAGGCATCGGCCTGATTATCAGCACGATCGCTATTCTCATCTAAACGCAAAACGCGAGTGCCATGTACTTGCTCTAACCAAAATGGTTCCGTTGGCGCAACGATAATCTCCTTCAACCGGCGGCGGTTCTCTGCCACAACAGTGACATCATCACCCACGTGCGTCCCCAGATTTAAAGCATCATAGGGATGAACGCTAACCCCACCCTTTCGGGTGGTGTTAAATGCAACAACGTTGTTTGGTGCTGGCCACAAAGGTGTGATCAAGACACTCATAGCCAATCCATTTCGTCTTTGAACTCTTCAGTATCGGCCTGCAATGCTGAAATCAAATCGACCATATCCTGAGGCAATGGCGCGTGCCATTCCATCTGAATACCGCTGATAGGATGGTATAAACGCAGCATCGTTGCGTGCAACGCCTGACGATCAAAGCCACGCAAAATGGTAATAAACTCTTCCGAAGCACCTTTTGGTGGACGAGGACGACCGCCATATAACGGATCGCCTACCAGCGGATGGCTAATATGCGACATATGCACACGGATCTGGTGAGTACGGCCGGTTTCCAGGCGCAAACGCAGACGTGTATGAGCACGAAAATGCTCCATAATGCGGTAATGCGTCACCGCAGGTTTCCCCATCGGGTGAACCGCCATGTGAGTACGTTTGGTTGGATGGCGTGAAATAGGCTCTTCCACCGTTCCGCCCGCCGTCATCGTACCAATTGCTACCGCTTCATATTCACGCGTAATTTCACGTGCCTGTAGCGCTTCAACCAAACGCGTCTGGGCAGGAACGGTTTTAGCTACCACCATCAGACCCGTAGTATCTTTATCCAAACGATGAACAATACCTGCACGCGGTACGTCTACAATTTCTGGATAGTAATACAGTAAAGCATTCAGGATCGTGCCATCAGGATTACCGGCTCCTGGATGAACAACTAAGTCACGCGGTTTATTGATCACCAAAATATCGCTATCTTCATAAACGATATCTAATGGAATATTCTGCGGTTCCCAGCGAGCTTCTTCCTCAATTAGCGCATCAATGGCAATTTCTTCGCCACCGAGCACTTTTTCTTTTGGCTTGTTGATAATTTTCCCGTTAACCTTGACGCGATCGTCAAGGATCCACTCTTTTATACGAGATCGTGAATAATCAGGGAACAATTCGGCCAAAGCCTGATCTAAACGATGACCAAGCTGTGATTCCGTCACCGTTGCGGTTAGTTCTACTTGTTGTGCCATATGGGTTTCTTTCGTTAACGTTGGGTTTTCTCGGCGTTGCCGTTTAAAATAATGTGCTATTGTAGCTGGTCTTTGTCGGGAGCTTAACGGAGAGTCTCCCGGAACAACACAAAAAGGGTAATCAAAACGTCATGACGCGTATGAAATATCTGGTGGCTGCCGCCACGTTGAGCCTGGCGCTGGCAGGTTGCTCCAGTTCCAAAGATGCGGTACCTGATAATCCGCCTTCAGAAATTTATGCTACCGCTCAGCAAAAGTTGCAGGACGGTAACTTTAAAGCCGCTATTACGCAACTGGAAGCGTTAGACAACCGCTATCCGTTCGGGCCTTATTCTCAGCAGGTTCAGTTGGATCTGATCTACGCCTATTACAAATCAGCTGATTTGCCAATGGCTCAGGCGTCTATCGACCGCTTCATGCGTTTGAATCCAACACATCCTAATATTGATTATGTCCTGTACATGCGCGGCCTAACTGATATGGCTTTGGATGACAGTGCACTTCAGGGATTCTTCGGTGTTGACCGTTCTGACCGCGATCCGGAGCATGCCCGTCAGGCATTCCGTGATTTTAGCCAGCTGGTACAGCGCTATCCAAATAGTCAGTACAGCGCAGATGCCACCAAACGCCTTGTCTACCTGAAAGACCGTTTGGCTAAATATGAGCTGTCCGTTGCACAATACTACACCAAACGCGGTGCTTACGTCGCTGTTGTTAACCGTGTAGAGACGATGCTGCGTAACTATCCTGATACTCAGGCAACGCGTGATGCATTACCGTTGATGGAAAATGCGTACAAACAGATGAACCTGACCGCACAGGCTGACAAAGTCGCCAAAATTATTGCTGATAACTCAGCAAAAGCGTAACAGCCCATCTTGTTAAACAGCAAAAAGGCAGCCATTGGCTGCCTTTTTTGTATTTGATCTGCAGGGGTGAAAACGTCGGCGCTCAATAATGTAATTTTTAGGCCGTAGCAAAGCCGGAGCTTAGCCGTTTTTTCTGTCCCGATTTCCCCACTATGCTTGTTCTTCCGGTCTGACTCAAGCCCTAAATCGCCATGTCTTATTAAAAATCACAAATCGACTTATCTTTGCAAAAAGTGACAAAAATTCGTGATTTTAGTCTCACACTTTCTTGAAAACGGCGTTATTCTAAAATTACCAAGACGGAAAAGACTGAGAGGTATGTATATGACAATTAGTATCACCAGTAAGCAAATGGAAATCACCACTGCCATTCGTCAACATGTCGAGGACCGTCTAAGTAAACTGGAAAAATGGCAAACGCATCTGATCAATCCGCATATCATTTTGTCTAAAGAGCCAAAATTGTATGTTGCCGATGCCACGATTAATACGCCTAACGGACAGTTGATTGCCAGCGCAAAACATGAAGACATGTATGCCGCCATCAACGAACTGATTGCTAAACTCGAACGTCAGCTCAATAAAGTACAACATAAAGGTGAAGCGCGTCGCGCAAGTACCAGTGTCAAAGAAGCTAACCTAGAAGAGGCCGACTTAGCAGAAGAAGACGTAGAATAAATCCTTCCCCCAGTTACTCATCGACTAAACGCGCCAGGAGGCGCGTTTTTTGTTGACAGGCTAAAAGTAACACAGGTAAGTTAAGTTCTGGTTTTACTCTCATCGCTAACCACTACGACAGGCGTTTTACATGACTCAATCTTTGTTTCTCTTCGCATTCTTTTTTACCTTCCCCTGATTGGGAGGCGTTTTTCCGTATAAAGAAAGCATGCGAAGAAAAACAAAAAAGCCTCCCAATCGGGGGGCTTTTTTCATTTCCACGCTTACAAACTCAACTTCAATACACAATAAGAAAGGCTCGATATGACAACAGACAATCCATTACTGGCATTACGTGAGCAGATCAGCGCCGTCGATAGCAAATTACTGGCGCTATTGAGCGAACGCCGAGAGCTCGCGGAAGCCGTCGCTCGAGCTAAACAAAAAAGTCATCGTCCGATTCGAGATAAAGAGCGCGAGCGAGAGCTATTGAACTCTCTGACCGAACAAGGAAAAGCGCTTAATCTTGATGGTCACTACATCACTCGTTTATTTCAGCTCATCATCGAAGACTCTGTCTTAACCCAACAGGCACTGCTTCAGCATCAATACAATCACACCACACAAAAGTCTGCTCGCATTGCTTTCCTCGGGCCAAAGGGATCTTACTCCCACCTCGCCGCTCGCCAATATGCCGCGCGTCATTTCGAACAGCTGATTGAATGTGGATGCCATCGTTTTCAGGATATCTTCAATCATGTTGAAACTGGTCAAGCCGACTTTGCCGTATTGCCGATTGAAAATACCAGTTCAGGCTCAATCAACGACGTTTACGACCTGCTGCAGCACACCAGTCTGTCGATCGTTGGCGAGCTTACCATTCCTATCGATCATTGCGTGCTAGTCACCGGTGAGACACGCCTCAGTGATATTCAAACGGTTTACAGCCACCCTCAGCCATTCCAGCAATGCAGCCAGTTCCTTAATGCCTATCCTCAGTGGAAAATTGAATACTGTGAAAGCACCGCTGCGGCAATGGAGAAAGTTGCTGCGCTCAACTCACCCCATGCAGCTGCACTTGGCAGTGAAGCCGGTGGTTCGCTTTATGGCCTACAACCACTGGAACAAAATCTGGCAAACCAGCAACAAAATATCACGCGTTTTATCGTTCTCGCGCGTAAGGCCATTGATGTCACCTCTCAGGTTCCAGCAAAAACCACGCTGATTATGGCGACGGGGCAGCAATCAGGTGCATTGGTAGAAGCGCTGTTAGTCTTTCGTGAGCACAATATAGTTATCACGAAATTGGAGTCTCGCCCGATCAACGGCAACCCTTGGGAAGAGATGTTCTATCTGGATGTACAGGCCAATGCCAATGATGCGGCAATGAAAACCGCGCTGAAAGATTTGCAAGCAATCACTCGTTCACTGAAAACACTCGGGTGCTACCCAAGTGAAAATATCGTTCCCGTTTGATCCCCTGTATAAAACACAAAAGCCTGCATAAGCAGGCTTTTGATATCTAAATGGCTACGTGACTATTTCCGGCTATCGTTGGCCTGACGTAATAACGCTCGGCTTTCCGCTTGGAAATGCTGGGCATGATCGCCAAACCAGTGCTCCACTTTCTTGAAGCTATCAATAAACGCCGCTTTGTCGTGGCTCTCAAGCAAGGCGATAGCCTCACCAAATCGCTGGTAGTAACGTTTAATCAGCGCCAAATTGTTCTCTGATGACATGATGATATCCGCATAGAGTTGCGGGTCCTGCGCAAAGAGTCGCCCAACCATCACTAGTTCTAAACGATAAATCGGAGACGAAAGCGCCAGCAGCTGTTCAAGCTGAACATTCTCTTCTGCCAAATGTAAGCCATAAGCAAAAGTGGCAAAGTGACGCAACGCCTGGATGAACGCCATATTCTGATCGTGCTCAACGGCGCTGATACGATGGAGTCTCGCCCCCCAAACCTGCAGCTGCTCTAACAGCCATTGGTAAGTTTCCGGCTGGCGGCCATCGCAATAAACCACCACCTGCTTTGCCAAACTGCCCACGTCAGGCCCAAACATCGGGTGCAAACCTAATACAGGGCCACGATGCGCAGCGAGCATGGCCTGCAACGGTTTATTTTTAACCGATGCCAGATCCACCAATAAGCAATCGGCAGGAAGCTTCGGTAAATGCGCAATCGCCTGCTCTGTGAGATGGATTGGCACACTCACGATAACCATGCCTGCATCTGCGCATAGCGCTTCGGCTTGCGGCCAATCATCTTGTTCCAGAATGCGCACTTCATAGCCAGAGAGTTGCAGCATTTTCTCGAAGAGGCGTCCCATCTGACCCCGCCCCCCAACAATGACAACGGGACGTAAATCCGGCTTTAAACTTTTAAAGCCTTTGTCGTTTTCACTGGAGTAAGACTCACGCATCACGCGCCGCAAAACATCTTCAATCAGATCGGGTGGCACACCTAACAGCTCAGCTTCTTTACGGCGAGATGCCAGCATTGATGCTTCGCGCTCTGGAACATAAATCGGTAAACCATAGCGGCTTTTTACTTCTCCCACTTCGGCTACCAGTTGTAGACGGCGCGCTAATAAATCCAGCAATGCCTTATCAACTTCATCGATTTGATCCCGCAATGCGGTTAGTTCCGCCACCATGATGCTTATTCTCCTGCGCTACGGCTGCGTAGCGTTGCGCCTAGTTTTTGATGCATACCACGCAGCAGCGTATCCGTTGTTCCCCAATCAATGCAGGCATCTGTTACCGAAACACCGTATTTCATTTCACTGCGTGGTTGCTCTGAACTCTGGTTACCTTCAAAGATATTACTTTCTAGCATAACACCAATAATAGACTGATTTCCGGCACTAATTTGCTCAACAACGGATTCAGCTACCGCCGATTGGCGGCGGAAGTCTTTATTTGAATTGCCATGGCTACAGTCGATCATCAGCGCAGGGCGTAATCCTGCTTTTTGCATTTGGATCTCGCACTCTGCCACATGCTCTGCAGAGTAGTTTGGCGTTTTACCCCCGCGCAAAATGACATGGCCATGTGGGTTACCCTGAGTTTGCAGTAAACAAACCTGTCCTGATTGGTTGATCCCAACAAAACGGTGCGCCATAGAAGCCGCTTTCATTGCATTGATAGCGGTTCCCAAGCTACCGTCGGTACCATTTTTAAAGCCAACCGGCATCGACAGCCCAGAGGCCATTTCGCGGTGTGTTTGTGATTCCGTTGTGCGGGCACCAATCGCCGACCAGCTAAATAGATCGCCTAAAAACTGTGGTGAGTTAGGGTCTAATGCTTCAGTTGCCAATGGCAGCCCCATTTCAACCAAGCTCAAGAGCAGTTCGCGTGCTTTAATAAAACCAGCTTCAACGTCAAACGAGCCGTCCATGTGAGGATCGTTAATCAAGCCTTTCCAGCCCACAGTCGTTCTTGGTTTTTCAAAGTACACGCGCATCACGATGTACAGCTGGTCACGCAACTCAGCTGAGATGGACTGCAAACGACGGGCATAATCAAGAGCAGCATCAGTATCATGAATAGAACAAGGGCCACAAACAACCAACAGACGATGATCTTTACCTTCCAAAATATTCGCAATGTCCTGACGAGAAGCCGCGATCTGTTCTTGCAGCTGTGAACTCAGTGGAAAGCGATTTTTTAATTCTTCTGGCGTGATCAGTATTTGTTCGTCGCTAATGTGCACGTTATTTAATGCGTCTTTTTGCATAATCATGATAGTACCTGCCCTTAATTGAGTGATGACGCTCGTGATGATTTGAATCTTTACTGCTTGCGTGAGTGCGTCTGAGAAACACCATATCATGCCATGTAAAGTTTTCAACCCATTAGTGTAAAGAAATAATTACCGTAAACTTTACACTACACTTCTCAACAAAATTTGAGGCAACGCCCAGTTTTGCTATTGCCCTGAAGGCCGATGGTTTAAGCATGATAAAATGGCGATTACATCATGGAGGACACATGCTTAAAGTCATCATTGTTGACGACGAACAACCCGCGCGCGACGAACTTAATGAGCTATTAACCAAACACGCCCGTATTGAGGTGATAGCCCAGTGCAGCAACGCGCTGGAAGCAATTCCTGCTATTCATAAATTACAGCCAGATGTGATCTTTCTTGATATCCAAATGCCCCGCATTAGCGGCCTAGAATTGGTCTCTATGCTCGATCCCGATACCATGCCATACATCGTTTTTGTTACCGCGTTTGATGAGTACGCTATTCAGGCATTTGAAAAACACGCCTTCGATTATCTGCTTAAGCCAATTGATAACAGCCGTTTGAGCAAGACGCTGGAACGCTTGCAAAAAGGCATTAATGTAAAACAAAATTTACAGCCATTTAGTGAACCCCAGCTTAAGCACATTCCCTGCCACGGATTAAATCGCATCTTCCTGCTCAAGCTAGATGAAGTTGAATACCTGTCATCCGAGCTTAGCGGTATCCATGTCGTAGGAGTCAACCAAAGCGGATATACGCAGCTAACGCTCAAAACGTTGGAAGAAAAAACGCCCTTTGTTCGCTGCCATCGTCAATACATGGTCAATGCGGATCGCCTCAGCGAAATTCAGCTTTTAGATAATGGCTCCGCCGAAGTGATAACCCATACGGGAAAAAGAATTCCAGTCAGCCGTCGCTATCTGAAAAACTTAAAAGAACGCTTGGGAATTACGTAATAAATACACTTTACTCTAAAGACGACTTATTGCATTTTTCCCAAAACTCCCCCAATAAAGGTGGCATGATGATAAAAAATCATATCTTTATTTTGTGTCTTGCTCTTTCAGCCTGTACGCAGTATCCGGGTGGCATAGATAAAGGCTCAATGTGGTTTAACGCCGGTTTTGAAGATGCCAGTACGGGGAAAGTCGTACGCGATAACGATGCCTTGACTGAATGGTATGGGAATCCTAACGTTGATCGGGCGGCGTATTTAGACGGTTACAACCATGGCGCGCATCAGCTGTGCCAATCTTTCACTATTGAACAGTGGGGAGCGCAAGGTAAGCCCTTTCCTGCCAGCTGTGACAGCGCCGTGAATATTGCGGAATTACGTCTTAAATGGCAGCAAGGGATAAATAAAACGCTGCCGCGATAGTAGGAAACAATAAAAAGCAATAAGTCAGAATAGATATGTATCAGTATGTTTATTTAGATCAATTTTATTTGAAATTGCTTCACTCGTTTTTATAAACAGAGATCTCATTCGCAGATTAGCACATAAAGCTCATGGATATTAACCCTAGTACTTTTGGGTTAATTTTTAAAAGGGAACTTATGATAACGCTACAATTTGCGATAATTATTCTTTGTTTATTACTGGGGACGCGCTACGGCGGGATGGGACTCGGTCTCATCAGTGGGATTGGACTCTTCTGCTTAACCTTTATTTTCGGCCTTGAACCCGGCAAACCGCCGGTTGAAGTTATTCTAACCATCCTTGCCGTTATCGGTTGTGCTTCAGTATTACAAACCGCAGGTGGCCTGAACGTTATGATGCAGTTTGCAGAGCGATTGCTGCGCAAACATCCACAGCACATCACGATTTTAGCGCCGTTAACAACATGGACGCTGACTTTCCTCTGCGGTACCGGCCACGTGGTTTACACCATGTTCCCGATCATCTCCGATATCGCCTTAAAGAAAGGTATTCGCCCAGAGCGCCCGATGGCCGTGGCCTCGGTCGCATCACAAATGGCAATCACCGCATCACCAGTCTCTGTTGCCGTTGTCTCCCTCGTCTCCATTTTGGGTGCCGCTCACGGAATTGGCCACGCCTATAGCATTCTAGAAATATTGGCAATCTCCGTTCCTGCCTCGCTGTGTGGCGTTATTGTGGCTGCCCTGTGGAGCCTGCGTCGTGGTAAAGATTTGGATAAAGATCCTGAATTTCAGGCAAAAATCAGCGATCCCAAACAGCGTGAGTTTATCTATGGCAACAGCGAAACCTTGCTGAACCAGAAATTCGACAAACGCGCCTACTGGTCTACATGGATCTTTTTCGCCGCAATCTTAGTGGTGGTTCTACTGGGGGCGTTCTCTGAGTTACGCCCTTCTTATGAAATAAAAGGCGTAATGAAGCCACTGTCGATGAATCTGGTTATCCAGATGATGATGCTCATCGCTGGTGCCATCATCTTAATGGCTTGTAAGGTGAAACCTGCTGATATCTCAAGCGGTGCCGTATTTAAAGCCGGTATGGTTGCCATTTTCTCCGTATTCGGTGTGGCATGGATGAGCGATACGTTCTTCCAAGCACACATGCAGGACCTCAAGCTTGTTCTCGAGGATGTGGTGAAGTCCCAACCATGGACCTATGCTCTGGTGTTGTTTTTAGTTTCTAAGCTCGTCAACAGCCAAGCAGCGGCGTTAACCGCGATTGCGCCAATGGGTCTGCAACTCGGTGTTGATCCGAAGATGCTCATTGCCTTCTTCCCAGCAGCTTATGGCTACTTTGTTTTACCGACCTACCCAAGCGACTTAGCCTGTATTGGATTCGACCGTTCAGGCACCACCAAAATCGGTAAGTTCATCATCAACCATAGCTTTATCCTGCCTGGCTTTATTGGTGTAATCACCTCCTGCATCGTGGGTTATGTGCTCGTCACATCCTTCATGTAGTTTTCAGCTAACCGGTATTTGCCACTGCAAATACCGGCTCCTCCATCGGCAATTGCTCGCATATAAATAAAGAGCATAACCTACTGGCGAAAACACAAAAAATAAGCTAAATGAACCCGTTCTGAGCCAGCAGACGACCCGCTATAATGTGACGCTTGTCAACTTTGGCATTATCTCGTTACTGGAACCATCATGCTTTCTACACGCGCATACCGCGCAATGCCCCTGTGCCTGTCTATCTTGTCTACTTTAACTAGCTCTGCTGCTTTTGCCGATACCTCGCTATTCACCGCGATGGATGATCCCACGACGGCGAAGAAGAGTTTCGACGGTAACGTTCAAGCGGGTTATAACTCTCAATCAGGTAACTCTGAGAGCTCGAACCTGCTGGCTAACACCACAATGACTTGGTTTAACCCTGAAACGGCATATAGCCTATGGGGAACGGCAAATAACACTAAATCAGGCGACACTCGTTCTTCAGAGAAATATCAGGCAGGCGCTCGTTCACGCTATAACCTTAGCCCTGATAACTATATTTTTGGTCAAGGCAGTTGGATTAACGACCGCTATGCTGGTTATGATTCCCGCTCAACAGGAACCTTAGGTTACGGCCGCCAAGTGCTGGCAACGCCAGCGCAAAACCTGCGTGTAGAATTTGGTCCGGGTGTTCGTCACGACGAATATCATGGCGGTGGGCGTGAGACTCAGGCATTAGCCTATGCAGCAGGCAACTATGCTTACCAGCTCACCAAAAATACGCAGTTCACGCAGGGTGTTTCTGTTATGGCCAACGATGACACCACGGTCAACTCGGAAACCGCGCTAAACGTTGGGATCAATGACGACTTCTCTCTGCGTCTTTCATACAACGTGGTGTACAACACCGAGCCTCCGGCCAGTGCGCCAAAGAAAACCGACACGTCTACAGCGATTACCCTGCGATACAATCTGTAAAAATAGCTTTGTGACTCAATAGAAAAAGCCCGCTTAGCTGCGGGCTTTTTTGTGCCATTTAATCATGCAATGACAGCCATAAAAAAAGGGGTTAGCGCAATGCTAACCCCTTTAAAACTAATAACGTTTGGATGTTGCTTACGCTTTAGCGCCCAGACGCTCTTTGATACGAGCTGATTTACCGGTACGCTCACGCAGGTAGTACAGTTTAGCTTTACGAACGGCACCACGACGTTTAACAGTAATGCTGTCGATTACTGGTGAATGAGTCTGGAATACACGCTCAACACCTTCGCCGTTAGAAATCTTACGAACAGTGAATGCAGAGTGCAGACCGCGGTTACGGATTGCAATAACCACGCCCTCGAATGCCTGCAGACGTTTTTTAGAACCTTCAACGACCCATACCTTAACTTCCAGAGAATCACCTGGACGGAATGCAGGTACGTCTTGCTTCATCTGCTCTTGTTCGATCTGTTTAATAATGTTGCTCATAATATGTCTCTTACCCTAGGTAAACTGATATATCGGGTCGTTCAGCCTTGATAAACAAGTCGCTTAAACGTTCCCTTCATGGTCTTGCTGTTCTAGACGATATTCCTTGCGGAACTCGGCTAACAGCTTCGCTTGCTCGTCAGTCAGAGCTAGGCTTTCTAGAAGTTCAGGTCTTCTAAGCCAGGTACGGCCCAGCGACTGCTTCAAGCGCCAGCGACGAATCTCTGCATGATTTCCCGACAGTAAAACCGGCGGTACCTCCATGCCTTCTAACACTTCAGGGCGTGTAAAGTGCGGACAATCCAGCAGTCCGTCGGCAAATGAATCTTCCTCTGCTGAAGCTTGATGACCCAAAACTCCCGGAATAAACCGTGAGACAGAATCAATCAGCGTCATAGCAGGAAGCTCACCGCCGCTAAGTACGTAATCTCCGATTGACCATTCTTCATCAATTTCGGTTTGGATTACACGCTCATCTATACCTTCATACCGACCACAAACCAGAATTAACTTCTCGTTTGTGGCCAGCTCGCAAACACCTTGCTGGTCAAGTTTGCGACCCTGCGGCGAGAGATAAATCACTTTCGCCCCTTCGCCTGCCGCTGCTTTTGCAGCGTGGATAGCTTCCCGTAAAGGTTGAACCATCATCAACATCCCCGGACCACCGCCATAAGGACGGTCATCAACGGTGCGATGCCGATCGTACGTGAAGTCTCGTGGACTCCAGCACTGCACGCTTAGCAGGCCATTCTTAACAGCCCGGCTAGTTACCCCGTAATCAGTGATTGCGCGGAACATCTCAGGAAATAAGCTAACTATACCGATCCACATAACTCAATCCACATAGCGCCATACCCTTTCAACAACGGATGCTACACGCCTTCCAATAATTGGAGGTTAAAAACCAGGATCCCAATCTACTTCAACAATGCGAGTAGTGAGATCGACTTTCTTGATTACCTGCCCGTCGAGGAACGGAATCAACCGCTCCTTGATACCGAATGCATCTTTCAGGTTTGCCTTAACGACCATGACGTCATTAGAACCGGTTTCCATCATATCGATGATTTTACCCAGCTCGTATCCAGCGATGGTGACTACCTGGCAGCCCATAAGGTCTTTCCAGTAATAATCGCCATCTTCTAGCTCTGGCAATTGCGACTCTTCCACTACGATCTCACGATTCGTTAGCGCATTCGCCGCATCTCGGTCATCAACACCTTTGATTTTGATAACCAAATCCTGATTGTGGCGCTTCCAGCTTTCTAGCTCGACATGCTGCCACTGACCAGCCTGCTGGATAAACCACGGCTGATATTCAAAAATGCTTTCGGCGTCTTCGGTGGATGAAAACACTCTGAGCCAACCGCGAATACCATATGAAGAACCCAGTTTCCCGAGTACCACGGGATTAGTAAGTTGTTTGCTCATTGTGACCACCGCAACGGATTAAGCAGCTTTCTTAGCTTCTTTGATCAGCGCAGAAACGCGATCAGAAACAGTAGCGCCCAAACCAACCCAGTGGTTTACGCGATCCAGATCCAGACGCAGAGATTCTGCCTGACCTGCTGCCAGCGGGTTGAAGAAACCAACACGCTCGATGAAACGGCCGTCACGTGCATTACGGCTGTCAGTTACTACTACTTGATAGAACGGACGCTTTTTAGCGCCGCCACGAGCTAAACGAATTGTTACCATAACATCCTCATTAGTTAATAGAACACCAGACCCCATCGAGGAACGGAGTCCGGTGTCTGTTGTTCTTAACGAACATAAAAGCCCGAAAATTTTACTCACTTTGGCGCGAAAAGCAACCGAAAGCGTACTTACGCCTCGGTTGCAGTTGCTAAAATAGGCAAAAGGAGGGATTAACGACCTGGGAATCCGGGTGGCATCATACCTTTCATGCCACGCATCATTTTCGACAAGCCGCCTTTCTTCATCTTCTTCATCATACGCTGCATTTCATCAAATTGTTTAAGTAAACGGTTGACGTCCTGCACTTGCATACCAGAACCCTGCGCGATACGACGTTTACGCGAGCCCTTGATAATTTCTGGGTTGGCACGCTCTTTCAACGTCATGGAGCTAATAATCGCCTCCATGCGCACTAAGAGTTTGTCATCCATCTGAGATTTAACGTTTTCTGGTAGTTGCCCCATGCCTGGCATTTTTGCCAGCATTGAGGTCATCCCGCCCATGTTACGCATTTGCTTAAGCTGATCCATAAAGTCGGTGAGATCGAAGCCATCACCTTTTTTCAGTTTCTGTGCCAGCTTCTCGGCCTGCGCACGGTCAACTTTGCTCTCAATATCTTCGATAAGCGACAGAACGTCGCCCATACCAAGAATACGAGAAGCCACACGGTCTGGGTAGAACGGTTCCAGCGCTTCGGTCTTTTCACCCACGCCCAAGAACTTGATCGGTTTACCCGTGATATGGCGAATAGATAAAGCCGCACCACCGCGCGCATCACCATCGACCTTTGTCAGCACCACGCCGGTTAACGGCAGCGCTTCATTAAAGGCTTTGGCGGTGTTCGCCGCATCCTGACCGGTCATGGCATCAACAACAAACAGCGTTTCAACCGGATTAATCGCGGCATGAACCTGTTTGATCTCGTCCATCATCGCTTCGTCAACGTGCAAACGACCCGCGGTATCGACGATCAGAACGTCATAAAACTTCTGCTTAGCATGCTGTAAAGCACGGCTAACAATCTCGATTGGCTTCTCTTTAACATCGGACGGGAAGAAATCGATGCTCACTTGCTGAGCTAAGGTTTCTAGCTGTTTAATCGCCGCAGGGCGATAAACGTCGGCAGAAACCACCAACACTTTCTTCTTATGTTTCTCTTTAAGAAACTTACCGAGTTTACCCACGCTGGTTGTTTTACCCGCGCCTTGCAAACCCGCCATCAATACAACAGCAGGCGGCTGTGCGGCGAGGTTCAGCTCGGTGTTCACTTCGCCCATGGCGTTCGTCAGTTCGTTTTTAACGATTTTGACGAACTCTTGCCCTGGGGTCAGGCTTTTGTTCACTTCGTGCCCTACGGCACTTTCTTTAACACGATTGATGAAGTCACGGACTACCGGTAGCGCAACGTCCGCTTCCAGTAATGCCATGCGTACTTCACGCAAGGTGTCTTTGATATTTTCTTCGGTCAGCCGCCCGCGGCCGCTGATGTTGCGCAATGAGCGCGACAATCGATCGCTTAAATTTTCAAACATTGTTTCTGCTCAACGTTAAGACTGGCCGTCAAGGCGACGACGTAGATGGCGGCGAGTATAACACGAAGATGGCACCTTTCTCCTCCTTGCTGCGCGGATTGGTTGGAGCGTGACGCGGCTAACGCTATACTGGCCTCATAATTCACTCTGATAATGCCAAATTCACCATGCCTGCATTTGCCATATTGGCCATGATTTCCTATTTACTCAGCCTCGGCTTAATCATTCCGAGTCTGGTACAAAACAACCGAGCCTATCGTCGCTTGGCGCTTTTGTTCGCCGCTATTGCGCTCATCAGCCACGCCGTTGCACTACAGGCTCGCGTTTTTGATGTCACCACCGGACAAAATCTTAGCTTACTGAACATTGGTTCGATCGTAAGCCTGATGATCTGTTTTGTGATGACTGTTGTCGCCTCACGTGACCGTGGCTGGTTTTTGCTGCCGATTGTATACAGTTTTGCCTTGATTAATCTTGGGCTCGCCAGCTTCGTTCCAGGGGAGTTCATCACCCATCTAGAAACGACGCCGTCTCTGATGATTCACATTGGTCTGGCGCTGTTCTCTTACGCAACGCTGATCATTGCTGCGCTCTATGCCCTACAGCTTGCGCTGCTCGACTATCTGCTGAAAAACAAAAAACTCACCTTTACCGCCGATATGCCACCGTTGATGAGCATCGAACGCAAAATGTTTCATATTACGCAGGTCGGTGTTGTGCTACTGACACTCACCCTTTGCACTGGCATGTTGTACATGGATAACTTATTCAGCAAAGAAAACGTGCATAAAGCCGTACTGTCGATTTTGGCATGGTTTGTCTATGTTTTATTACTGTGGGGGCACTTCCGCGAAGGCTGGCGTGGACGCCGCGTCGTATGGTTCAGCTTGCTGGGCGCATTTTTACTGACGATGGCTTATTTTGGCAGCCGTCTTCTTCAGGAAGTCATGGTAAACTAACTCCCCTCCTCTTTTTCGCTCACCCCGTAATATCACGGGGTGAACCGTTCAATCGTTATAAGGAACACCTCCTTGGAGCACGTCTCTACGGGTACACTGATTACCATTCTGGTAATTATGGTCATTGTCTCAGCCTATTTTTCTGCGTCAGAAACAGGGATGATGACACTCAACCGCTACCGCCTCCGCCATCTCTCCAAGCAGGGATCACGTTCCGCTCGTCGTGTTGAAAAACTACTTAAACATCCCGATCGCCTAATCAGTTTGGTGCTCATCGGCAACAACCTCGTCAATATTTTGGCCTCAGCCTTAGCAACTATTGTCGGTATCCGTTTGTATGGAAACGCAGGCGTAGCCATTGCAACCGGCGTTCTGACCTTCGTGGTGTTAGTGTTTGCCGAAGTGTTGCCAAAAACGTTTGCTGCGCTCAATCCCGAAAGAGTCGCTTTCCCAAGCAGTGTGTTATTGCTGCCGCTGCAAAAAATCATGATGCCGTTAGTTTGGTTTCTAAACGGCATTACACGCATTCTGCTGCGCATGTTTGGGATCCGAGCCACAGCGCATCCAAGCGATGCAGTGAGTAAAGATGAACTTCGGTCTATCGTGAACGAATCCAATTCACAGATTTCACGTCGTAATCAGGACATGTTGATTTCAGTTTTGGATCTTGAAAAAGTGACCGTCGACGACATTATGGTGCCGCGCAATGAAATCGTCGGTATTGATATCAATGATGACTGGAAATCAATCCTGCGCCAGCTGACGCATTCACCCCACGGACGCATCGTCTTATACCGCGGCTCACTTGATGATTCGATTGGCATGCTGCGTGTGCGCGAAGCCTACCGCCTGATGATTGAAAAGAAAGAGTTCAATAAAGAGAACTTACTGCGTGCCGCTGACGAAATTTATTACATTCCAGAAAGTACTCATCTCAGCGTTCAACTGCTCAAATTCCAGCGTAACAAAGAAAAAATGGGCATCGTGGTGGATGAATACGGTGATATCAAAGGATTAGTTTCCGTTGAAGATATCCTCGAGGAAATTGTCGGCGATTTCACTACGTCGATGTCCCCCTCTTTGGCTGAAGAGGTTATGCCGCAAAGTGATGGCTCTGTGCTTGTCGATGGAACCGCCAATATTCGTGAGCTCAATAAGGCATTCAACTGGACGCTTCCAGCAGATGGTCCTCGCACCATGAACGGCATGCTGCTTGAAGAATTAGAAGATATTCCACTGCCGGGCGCTCACGTCAACATTGGCCAATATCATATCCAAATCCTTGATGTGCAAGACAACATGATTAAGCAGGTTCGCGTTTCGTCAGTGGCGCGTAATAAAGCGAATGAGGACAGCGAGCGCTATAGCTCGTAGCCCAATTCCCCCATTAAAAAAGGCGCATTCAGCGCCTTTTTTGTGTCTTGCGTTTAGAGAAAACGAGACTAGATATGCAGCTCGGCCAGTTTTTCTTTAGGCAGGGCGAGATCGTCGTTGTGGTTAACCCCAACGCCTTTCTCTAGGATATGGCGAGCTATTTCATGCGCTTCCTGCAATGAGTGCATGGAATAGGTTCCGCACTGGTATTCATTGAGTTCAGGAATTTTACGCTGGTCAGTTACCTTCAACACATCTTCCATAGCCGCTTTCCACGCATTGGCTACACGCGACTCTTCAGGCGTTCCAATCAAGCTCATGTAGAAACCGGTGCGACAGCCCATTGGAGAAATATCGATAATCTCCACGCCGTTACCGTTCAGATGATCGCGCATGAAACCGGCAAATAGATGTTCAAGAGTATGGATACCGCGCTCGGGCAAGATCTCTTGGTTCGGGTGACAAAAACGCAAATCGAAGACCGTGATGTTGTCGCCATGCGGGGTTTTCATATTTTTTGCTACACGCACCGCAGGCGCCGCCATACGCGTATGGTCTACAGTGAAGCTATCCAGTAGTGGCATTTCGTCACCTCCTCATAAAAAAAATGAATTTTTTTTCGGTTTTATGAAACCTTTTCTAACTCAGCGAGTCTGAATATATGAAAGACGCGCATTTGTTATCATCATCCCTGCTACAGAGATGCTATTTTGGCCACAGGTATTGTGGCCTTTTTCTTTTCTAGCACCCAGCGTGTAAGTGCAAATACTCCTCAAACCCTATAGCACCCGGCATTGAATCCTGAGTTTCCATAGCGGCCTGACGTTTAATCGACGCTTCCACCTGCTGCTGCAACTGTTCTTCGGTTAATACTTCCAATGGCTCTGAGCTGAGCTGTTCGCGATAACGCTCTGACAGTTCACGCCCAAATCCACCCACGCCTTTTTCTTTCATCTGCTCCAATACTTGAGCAGAGTAGGTCAATGACGCATCTTCGAAACAGGCTACCAGCTTAGTGCAAACTTGCTGATATTGCTTATTCCCATTGATGCTATCTAATACTTCAGCAACGCGCTGCAAATCAGCAAACAGCTCTTTACCGACTTTCGCAAGCGGCTGGCGCTCGGTATCACAGCCAATACCAATAGTTTGGCCAGGCTTACGCCCTTCAAGTATCACGCGGTTCCAGTTTTTACGCGTACACAGCAGTTCGTCACTGCTCATTTCAGGCGCATCAGCCAGTACACACCAAATCAGGAAAAGATCCAAGAAGCGTGACTGCTCAGCATTCACGCCGATAGCCGTAAATGGATTAATATCCAGAGAGCGCACTTCTATATATTCAATTCCGCCACGCAACAGCGCATCGGACGGTGACTCATCGCCTTTAGTCACTCGTTTTGGGCGAATCGGCGCATAAAGTTCATTTTCGATCTGCAAAACATTGGCATTGAGCTGGCGATAATGACCATCCACCTTCACACCAAGCTTAGCAAACTCAGGTGATGGCGTATGAATCGCTTTTTTCAGCGCGGTGACATAATCAGGCAGATTATTGAACGTGATACCTAAATCGTTCTGCGATTTGTTGGTATAACCTAAATCACTCAAACGCAGCGAGGTGGCATAAGGCAGATACAGCATATGCCCATCACGCTCGAATGGAATATTGGTTTCACGACCGTTCAAGAACGATGAACAAATTGCCGGTGAGGCACCAAACAGATACGGGATCACCCAGCCAAAGCGATAATAGTTACGGATCAGGCGGAAATAGCCCGCGGAGATCTGCTCTTTACCACTTTCAGCATCTTCAACGCCAGCCCATGCACGCCAAAAATCTATAGGCAGCGAGAAATTATAGTGCACACCAGAAATGGTTTGCATCAGCGCACCGTAGCGATTCTTCAAACCTTCACGGTACAACGTTTTAAATCGACCGACGTTTGATGACCCATACTGTGCCAGTACAATATCTTCTTCTTTATTGATAAAGCACGGCATACTCATTGGCCACATACGCTCTGAGCCTAAATTACGCGCTACATAGCGATGAATATCTGTTAAGAAGGAAAGCATGTGATCGATGCTGGGATCGACTGGAGTAATAAACTCCAGCAAAGACTCGGCAAAGTCAGTGGTTATCCAAGGATGAGTCAACGCTTTACCCAATATTTCTGGGTGACCAGAAGCGGCCAATTGGCCTTCAGGCGTTACACGAAGCGTTTCACGCTCAATTCCGCGTCGAATTCCGTTAAGGGCATCTGGATGCGACTCCAGCCAAGTCAGTGCTTTAGATACGTCCGGGATCAAGTCGACCTCCCGCTAATCAAATAATAACTGCCAGCATTCATGTTCTGCCGCTGAGCGTTTCCACTCTCGCTTATGACCACCATGACATACCCTGCAGCGTCAGCCATGCTAACACCACATAACGCACCGCCTTCCCAATACTGAGATAAAGCGCCACGGGTACCCACGGCATTCGCAGCCAACCTGCTAACACACAGAGTAAATCACCAATGATAGGTACCCAACTGAGCAACAATGTTACCGCGCCATAGCGTTGTAACCAGCGTAACGACAGCTGTAACCCCCGCTGCGGTTTCATGTCCGGCAGCAGACGACCAATGATGACATTTGTTAATCCGCCCAGAATATTGCCAACAATCGCTGTCAGCACTAACCACCACGGAGAAACCTGCCCCGCTATCAGCAAGGCAGTTAAAACAATTTCTGAATTTCCCGGCAATAGCGTCGCGCTAGTGAAGCTACTGGCAAACATCGCGCCTAATGTCAGGAGAGAACTCATTACAACTTGCGCACGTCAACCCACGCCATATTGGCGCTTTGTGCAGCTTGAATGCCAAAATCGGCATCTTCAAACACAACACAATCTTTAGGCGCTACGCCGATAAGCTCCGCGCAGCGTAAGAATGTGTCTGGTTCTGGCTTATGCCGCTTAACATCATCGGCACCGACAATCGCTTGAAAACAATCACGCAATCCCAAATGGCGCAACAATGCATCTGCCATCCGGTGTTCACTTCCGGTTCCCACTGCCATCGGCCTTTTGCCTTTATAGGCTCGTACCACATCGATCAACGGAAGCGGCGTTACGCTATCCAGTAACATGGCTTCTACCGCAGCCGTTTTCAATGCGGCAAGATGATGTGGATCCATATCCGCTTGATTATTTTCTATGATGACTTGGGCAATACGCCAAGTTGGGGATCCATTCAGTGCCACCATCGCATGTTCATCGTAGGTCATTCCGTATTGGGAAAGCACCTGCCGCCAAGCCAGACGATGCGTAGGCTCAGTGTCGAGTAGAGTGCCGTCCATATCAAAAATCAGTCCTTGAAAGCGATCGTACATTGATTGCAGCTCCGTAACGATGGTGAATATATGGAAGGTTACTTTAACGCAAAGCTTTTACGTTGTCGCTCTGAGAGTTTCAGGGGGAATTAATTGAAAAGCCAATGGATATGAGGAAAAATTCTGCCGAAAAAGACTATGCACGGTGGATTTTAGATAAAAAAAAACCCCGTCAATGACGAGGTCTTAAGATGACATATCTGGGAGGTTATTCGGCGCAAGCGCCTCACTCTCTTAGTGTCATCAGTCTCTCTGACTATCATACGACAAGGTATGTTACCTCAGAGAAACCAAATATGGTGCACCCAGGAAGATGACTCAACGCGAGCGTTTCGCCCTGCAGGCCGTTGCTAAAGCAACGTTATCATCCTTTGTGCTACCGGCAACACTTAACCACTATGCAATTCTGCATCCGCGATAAGCATTGTGAAATATGGTGCACCCAGGAAGATTCGAACTTCCGACCGCTCGGTTCGTAGCCGAGTACTCTATCCAGCTGAGCTATGGGTGCACAGGATACTGCTGATATCGTGACGCTGATAAATCTCTAGCACCACAATCAATAATGGTGCACCCAGGAAGATGACTCAACGCAAGCGTTTCGCCCTACGGGCCGTTGCTAAAGCAACGTTATCTTCCTTTGTGCTACCGGCAATACTTAATCACTATGCAATTCTGCATTAGCGGTAAGCATTGTGAAATATGGTGCACCCAGGAAGATTCGAACTTCCGACCGCTCGGTTCGTAGCCGAGTACTCTATCCAGCTGAGCTATGGGTGCACAGGATACT
>OATY01000179.1_pt1 | contig 22290 bp, 23 predicted proteins | sample 1476101 | NCBI WGS metagenome assembly OATY01 (sample SAMEA2579994, study PRJEB22360) | human gut metagenome
GACTCTTTTTGCTAGCGGCTGCCCGACACCTGCCACACGCGGACTATCCAATGCGGCGGTTGGTTCGTCGGCCAACACGATGGCTGGATCGGGATACAAGGCTCGTGCAATGGCCACCCGTTGTGTTTGGCCGCCGGATAAGGAAGCCGGATATTGATTAACTAGGTCACCAATACCGAGATCATCCAGCAATTGATCAAGTTCCTCATGACTGAGGTTGTTTTTTGGCTTAATCTTGTCGACTAAAGTGAACTGCTCGCCAACCGTCAAATATGGGACGAGGTTGTATGACTGAAGAACAAATCCGATCTTATCCAACCGCAATGCATCACGCGCCTTGCCGGATAACTTATCAAGCTCCTGTCCAGCGGTTGTCACGATCCCTGATGTTGGGGTTTGAATGCCACCTGCAATGGTCAAAAACGTACTTTTCCCTGAACCAGACGGCCCAAGCACTAGCGAAAGACTGCCGGGTTCGGCACTGAAGCTAACATCTTTGAGGACTTCGACATCGCTGGTTGGCGTTTTAAAATTTTTAATGATATGTTGTAATTCGATAGCTGACATACAATCAACCTCCAATGGCTGTGACAGGATCAACTTTAAGAATCGTCCGGACTGGGACAATTGCACCGAGTAAGCCGGTGAGCAAAATGCCAATAACAACTGCGATGCTTAAACCGGCGGAGAAAATCATCGGCACACCCAGAGGCATGAACCGCGCTGTAACTGCCGTCAGCACCCCACCGAGGATCAGACCGAATGACACAAGCATGAGTGCTTGCGCAATGGTCGTTTTAACGAGAGTCCGCGCCGGTACACCTTGTGCCCGTAAAACGGCGTAGTTAGGAATCTTCTGCATGGTCAAAATGTACAGGAAGACCGCGATGACAATCAGCGAAATCACAAATAGAAAACCAATCATGAACGCAAACGTGCTATTTTGGGCTGAATAACCCGGCAGCTTCTGGATAAATGTATCCGCTGTATAGGTTTTCAAATCGCTGTTGTTAACTTTAAAATCAGCCGACTTGGAAATAATGCCGCTAGCCGTAAAAGTATCCGGCAAGTTGTGCAGTTTTCGCCATGTCGCCATGGTGCCGTAGACAACCGGGGCAACACTCATTTTGGCATTTTCCGTGAAACCGACGATGGTATATTGCTGGCCGTTTGTGGTTAGCCGCACCTTGTCGCCAAGCTTGTAGCCTTCATTTTTAAATTGTGTATCCACGACAATTTGATTGTCACTTTGCACGCGATGACCGCTCACCAGCTGCATGTCCTTGCCGATGTACTGATTCCAATCAAGCCCGACCATCGTCGAACGAATTTCCGAGTGCTTGTTGCTGGTCGCAACCGCGCCGATTGTACCGACATAGGCTTGCGACTTGCCTAGCTTAATCGCTTTTGTCTGCTCTGACGTCAGCAGCGACTGGCTCAAATTGATATCCGAGTCCTTTGCCAATACCACCTTCGATGTGTCCCAGGACTCGATTGCTTGCGTATTCTGCTGTGCAAGCCCATTAGCCAACGCACTGAGAATAAATACAAGGTAAGTCACCAGCAAAATCATACCGATGATCAAGCCATAGCGTAATTTTTCATGCCAGATTTCTTTTAATGAAAGATACATTGTTTCACTCCTTAACTTGCAGCTGAGAAAGTGCTGCCTTCAAATGTGCCAAAATCAAGGTCGCGTCAGCCGGATCAGCCAGTACCTCGGAAATCGCACTGTGGCATAACGACGCGACAGCCCAGTCGGTTGCATCTGCGGGAACTTGTGGCCGGGCCACATTCACCAACCCGCTATTTTTAGTGAAATGCAAGCGGATGAAATCCCGGTCACGACTCTCACTAGCTTCATGCAGAAAGTCGGCTGTTGCTGTATATGGATCTTGCCGCATGGTCGGACCCGTGATACCCGCATGCAACCGCCCGATCACCTGTCCAAAGGCATAGCGATAGGCGTCATCTAGATCCGTGAAGTACTTATAAAAAGCACCGCGGGCAATGTCAGCCTGCTTCACGATACGTGCCACTTGCGCCTGCGCTAACGGATATTGAGAAAATTCTGTGATGAGTGCAGCTAAGACCCGTTGTTGTTTAGCTGCATCGAGATGTTGAAAAGTAGTAGATGCCATGATTGCCCCCTGCGGTGACACGGTGTCACTAATTGATAATTCGTAGTTTATACGGAAAGTGACACCGTGTCAACACGTTTTGCACAATCTTTTTGTGAATTTTTATTGAAATGGTCATTTTTAACTTCTAAATCAAATAGCCAGCAAAAAAACCGCCTCTTTGAACCAATAGGCGGTTTCTGCTTTATTTTTCTGTGTCCGATGCAAAGGAACTTTGTACACCAATAGTATATGCTTGCTCGTTCTCTCTTTAATCGAACTTAATACCTTTTAGCCATTGATCCACTAATCTGTTGCGATCAGATTGTTCATCATTTGTGATTCCCAATGGCTGATGATAACTTGGCTGTGCCTGCAATCGCTTCATTGTGGTGAATGCCTCTTTCGGCGAGCTGCTCCCGCTTGTAAAAAATGGCGCTATGTGTATCCCTGATTGAAACTGGTGTTGGCGGAAAAGCTGTTGCATGGGCAAAGACAAGTTTCCGTACCACACTGGTGACCCAACGAAAATGGTTTTATATTGATGCCAATCAATGTCAGCTGTCTTCAATTGGGGTAATTGGTTTTGCCTAATCTCCTTTTTCACCTCAGCGGTTGTTGCTGAATAGGTCGTTGGATATGATTTTTCTGTCTGAATTGCCACAATATCACCACCAACGCGGTGATGAATCGACTCTGCAACCTGTTTTGTGTGCGATGTTAACGAATAATACACGACTAATGATCGACCAAAATTATTGTTACTCGTCATTTTCTTCACTGCTTTTGTTGAAGGTATCTCGGAAGACTTGCCATTAGAAATCTTTCCCCTTTGATTACCACAACCCGTCAATTCGACCGCAACTAGCAATAAAATCACAAATAATATTTTCTTCATGAAAATCGACACTCCATTTTGCACTTCTGCCAACCCTACCAAGCAAGACAAATACGGATCTGCTGTTAAAAATACTCAAAGCCGTTTTTAAGGGGGAAAGTCATCTATGATACTACCAAGGTTGAATTGTAGGTCCCACTGTAAGCTCACTAACGTTTGTGTCTTCGGGCATATCAATTGCAAATTCAACAACCTTAGCAATTCGATCAGGCGTAATTTCGTAAGTATCGTAAGTTTTCTTCAGCTCTTGGGCACTAGCTTCGTCAGTAATCGTATTTAACAACTCAGTTTTAATGGCCGCTGGATAGATAGTGGCAGTCCGGATATGACTGCCTTCTTGTGCCGATTCCATTCGTAACACTTCCATAAGCTCACGCACTGCCCACTTTGTTGCCCCGTAAACCGCATTATCTGGGTAGGCTTTAAGACCGGCTACTGAACTCGTTGCAATAAAGTGTCCCGATCGTTGCGCTTTAAAAAATGGTAGGGCTGCTGCAATCCCGTTCAAAACGCCCTTTAAGTTAACATCGACAATTTGATTCCACTCATTTGTTTTTAGAGCGGAAAGTGGTGAACTGGGCATTAAGCCAGCATTAAGAAACATCACATCAATACCACCGAATGTTTTTTTAGCAAGCTGAACAAGATTTTTACTGTCCTCTGGTTTGACAACATCGGTTACTTGATAAATTGATTGGCCCCCTTGATTTCTAATTTCATCAGTCAGTTTTTCTAACTTCTCTTTACGGCGAGCACCAAGAACAACCTTGGCTCCTCGACTCGCGAGCAATTTAGCAGTTTCAGCACCGATACCACTAGATGCACCTGTAATCACAACAACTTTGTCTTTTATCATAAGCGTTCTCCTTTGCTATCCGCCTAGTTTTGTTTCGTCTACTAAAGATTTGACCAAAAACACTCAGCTTCCGTTGAATCAGCATCAAGGAAACAACCGCAGTATTATTTCTCAAGCACATGACTATGAGGTCCTAGCTCGCTGGATGTTATCTTCAGCATAAGTACTCTATCTCCTACTGTCTAATGCTTTTATTTAATATCGAACTATAACAAATTAACATGAGAGGAAATCGCATTAAAAAACATCGTTCATTTATACTCACAGTTAGCCACTACCACTCATCGTCTAAATTAAAAGTTTCTCGTTAAATTCATGAGTAAATTTCAACTGACTGAACGTTTTAATAAGCATTAAAGATCGTTATAAAAATTTGTTATTTTTTTGGCATTTCTTATACCCGACTTTGCTCTCCGTAATTGTATTCGTCATTAGACTTTAGATATGTTAACAGAAGTCTTTATGGGACATTCATACCACAAAAAGAGTTGTCCTTCTGCAAGTAGCCGAAAGACAACTCTCGTTTTCACTTCAAACCTTATTCCACCCGCAGCTGATCCCCAGGGTGAATCACACTCAAAATCGTCTTGCCATTCAATGCAGCCAGCTTGTCCATGTCATGTCCGTACTGGTGCGCAATCGCCCACCAGCTCTCCCCTGGTTGCACGGTATGAAACCGAATCGTTGGCACGCGCGCGACACCATCGTTGAGTGTGCCAGTGAGACGCGTTGTATAGTGGCCAAAAAAGTCGTAACTCATATCAACACCTAGCCCTTGAAAGTTATTCGTGAACTGCCATGTGCCAACATTATCGACGCCCGGTTGATTCACACCATAACTGGCAAGCCACAGGTTTTTCGGGATCAAGGCGACCCGATCAAAGCGCCGCGTGGTCAGCCAACTGGCCATGGTATACAGATCCGTGTGCGGATATCCGATCGCTTTGACCGTTTGGAGAAAAACATTCGTCAACCCCGTCAACTCACCAGATAAACCCGGATCCTCCACATCCGCCGCCATGACCGATTCCGTGGGTATCCCCAAAGCCTTGGCCGTAGTTCCGAAAAACCGTCCTTCCGCCACGGCATCAGCACTGTTGTGATAATGCGCGTAATGATAACCATGCACCTGCATCCCCATTCGCCGACCGGCCGCCAATTGTGCCGCAGCTTTGGGATTGCGGTAGGTGGTGCCTTCTGTCAACTTCACCACCACTGCCTTTACACCAACATCCGCCAGTTGACGAAACCAACTGTCCGATTCCGGCTGCCAGCTACTCACATCTGCCATTAATATCACCATCCCGGCCTCCTACAACTTGTCCTTTGCATCCAACTTTGTCACGAATTTCTCAATACTCGTAATCAGGACATCCAACCGCCGCTCAATCCGCGTCAGTAAAAACACGGCAATCACAACGCCAACCGCCTGATCTAAGACATACGTCAATAATTCTTTATCCATTTTTTGTTCCTCCTAAAAAGTGAGCGGTCTTCAACGCGCTTAGCAGTCGGCTTATAAGCGGCCTTTGGCGTCATGACCGCTCTTTGGTCATTGTGGCCGAGGTCCTTATGTTCAGGTTTCTGCAACTGAGAGCGCGTTAGTCACTGCTCACCAAATACACACGATCATTATCCGACCACCTGCCGATACTTGGCCTGCAACTGCTTACGTATCTTCAAAACTCGTTGCCGACTAATCTGTAATCGACCTGCGATGCCAGCATCAGACAAGTCAGCCAATCGCAAGCCCAAAACTGTTCGCTCCATAGGCGTCAAAATAGCCGCGAGTCGTTGTAGCTGACCATCCCATTCCAGCGATGTCTGCACATTCAAGACAGTGCTGGCAAAAGTCGTTTTCTGCAATAAAGTGATATTGCTTGGCAACTGCTCAATCACGCTTCGCTGCCGGTTTTTCTGCATTTGCTGCATCAACGTCAGATAAACAAAATGCCATGCCAGCTTATTAAACTTGCGAATGGCAGCCTCATCCGTCAATGGATCGCGATATCGGTTGAAGTAGTTGAGGTACACCAACATCCCATCATCACGCCAATCCTGAAAATCACTTCGATCACGCCGAATCCCCAACTGCGCCAAAACTGCATACACCACCCCTTGATGTGCGAGATACAATGCAAATCCTGCCTCCTCCTGTGCCATCTCCTAATCCCATCCGGCGCCTAGTGTTTTTCGATATCGATGGGTTTAGTTTATGCGGGCAGCGAGTTAGTTGTCGTGATCGCAATCAAGTAACCAAAACGCTGACCAATCAAAGCGATATGTCTGCACTAGCGCAGAATTCCCAAAAGATCGCTTAACCATTAGCGCGCGACACGATAATTGCGGAGGAAAAAAACATCAAAAAACGCGATCGGCCAAAATCGTCCTATCGCGCATCCACCAATATCGTATTGATCGTCAAGTCAGCCTGAAAACCACGAAATTTCACAGTTGTTAATTAATGTTACATAAGAGATAGATAAACATTTGAAAAAAGCGTACATTTTTTCCATTAGTAAAAATAGCTTGTCCGGCAACTTCACATCATAGGGGGATTGGCCATGCAGCCTTCGCGCAAGATCGCATCCAATATTTTTAAAGGATCGCTCGGCAATATGATTGAGTGGTACGACTGGTACGTTTACGCCGCGTTTGCTGTCTACTTCAGCCCCTCGTTTTTTCCAAGTCATGATCCAACGAGTGAACTGTTGGATGCTGCGGCAGTATTCGCACTTGGATTTCTGATGCGGCCGATTGGTAGCCTTGTGATGGGCCGGTATGCTGATCGCCACGGGCGCCGGGCCGGGTTGACCTTATCCATCCTAATCATGGCCAGCGGGTCGCTGTTAATTGCCTTATTGCCAAATTATCAGACAGTTGGTATTTGGGCACCTGTTTTGTTAGTGGTCATTCGGCTGTTTCAAGGCCTGTCGCTTGGCGGTGAATACGGGACAAGCGCTACTTACCTGTCAGAAATGGCCGAGCCTTCACGCCGCGGCTTTTATTCAAGTTTTCAATACGTCACCTTAGTCAGCGGCCAATTGATCGCACTTGGGGTTCAGATTATCCTGCAGATGTACTTGACTGAAACAGAACTCAGCTCCTGGGGTTGGCGCATCCCATTTGCCATCGGTGCAGCCGGTGCTCTACTCGTTCTCTGGCTGCGACTATCGATGGACGAGTCAAACCAGTTTCAGCACATGTCCACCAGTCAACGCCAATCAGCTGGCACGATACGCGCCTTACTTAAGTATCCCAAGCAAATCCTGACCGTGGTTGGCCTGACGCTCGGCGGCACTATCTGCTTCTATACTTACACAACTTACATGCAAAAATTCATGATCAATTCGGTTGGCTTGCCCAAAGGAACCGTGGCGTTAATCAACTTCGCCGCCCTCTTCATCTTCATGTGCCTTCAACCTTTGGCGGGTTACATATCCGATCACATCGGCCGACGCCCCTTGCTCTTCTTTTTCGGGATCGGCAGCACGGTCTTGACGGTCCCACTATTTTGGCTTATGCAAACCACCAAAACCCCACTGATGGCATTCCTGCTAATGTTGGTCGGTCTCATCCTTGTCACTGGCTATACATCCATCAATGCGATTGTGAAAGCAGAGTTATTTCCAACCGAAATTCGTGCACTCGGTGTTGGTTTTCCGTACGGCCTGACCGTCGCCTTGTTTGGCGGAACAACTGAGTACATCGCACTATGGTTCAAGCAAGCACATCATGAAAGTTACTTCTTCATTTATGTTTCGCTATGTGCGCTTATTAGTCTGATTGTTTATTGGCGAATGACTGAGACGATGCATGCTGAGTGGGATTAACCGCCAAAAAAGGACGACTTTTTCAATGAAAATAAGATCTTCCGCAATCAAAAATAAATATTGCTCATACTAATCCATTGACTTTCTAATCGACACACCATATACTCATTGTCAACTAATCAAAACATCATATTGACTTATGCGTTGAAGAGAAGAGTAAGCGTGAATCTGTTTAAAGAGACTGCCCGGTGGTGTGAGGGTGGAACGGTGAAGCACTGAAGATGAGCTCTGAGCATCGGCAACCGTGAAAGCGGGCGCCGCGTCAGGACTCGATACCGTCCCAGACATCGTTTTGACGGTGTTGTTGAGTTGGCGGGAGCAATCCCAGCCAAGAATTAGGGTGGTACCACGAAGGTCTTCGTCCCTGTATTAAACATACAGGGGCGAAGATCTTTTTTTGATTAAACAGGCAAAGGAGTTGGTAGCGGTGGGGTTTGCAACATTGTTCGAAGTTTTGCAGCATTTAGCACCATACTTAGGCATCACATTTTGGATCATTGGCGCATCAGCACTTTTCGTACTTGTATTCGGCGCATTAATCTCGTTGGTGCATTTCAGCCATTCGCGCGTTCTGGAATTGCTTTATAACGGGTTCGTCAGTCTCATGCGGGCAACACCAGTTTTATTGCTATTAATGCTGGTATTCTACGGCATGCCACTTCTATTCCAGTTAGTCGGCATTGACATTTCGTGGTGGGCCAAAACCAGTTTCGCCATTCTTGCTATCGGATTGGAAAACAGTGCGTACTTCTCTGAAAACCTGCGTAGTGCTTATGCCTCGCTTCCACAGTCACAATATGATGCCTGTACATCGTTGCATTTCAGTCGCATCGCAGCCATTCGCAGAATTTTAGGTCCGCAGGTTTTTGCGACCGCACTGCCAAATATCGGGAATACGCTTATCACAATTGTCAAAAACTCAGCCTACGTCTATGTCATCGGCATCACCGACCTATATGAGCAAGCCCAAATTATCGCCCAAGCATCATTTGGCAAACAGCAAGTGGTCGTTTTCATTGTCTTGTCACTCATCTACTGGGCAATATGTGCAGCTATCCAAGCATTTTTCACCCAACTTGAACGCCGCCGGTCTTGGTCAGGAGGTGCAAAATGACGATTTTCTGGCAAGATTGGCAACAAATCATCCCAAGTGTTTGGACAAGCATTTACATCGCACTGTTGGCAATTCTTTTTGGGATCCCGATTGGTTGCCTCATCGCTTGGATCCGTGTCAAACGTCCGCCAATCCTCAATCAATTGGTCGGCATCTATCTCTCGTTTGCTCGCAGTGTGCCGATGATCGTTGTCCTTTATATTCTGTACTTTGCATTACCGAACCTTACGACTGTGCTAAATGGCGGTAAGGGACTGCATATTCCCGCCACTGTGGTTGCTGTCGCTGCTCTCGCACTATTCTCCAGCGCCTACTTTGGTGAAACTTTCCGCGCGGCCTATCAAGCACTCGACCCGGCGCAACTGGAAGCAGCACTCGCCTCAGGGCTGAGTAAGCGCACGGCGATGAAACGCATTGTCCTACCACAAGCGGCCACGCTTGCCCTGCCAAATGTTTTCAATAGTGTCATGGACATTGTCAAAGGTACGGCCATTATTTACAACATCGGCCTGCTGGAGATCACTGGCACTAGCATCCTTGTTGGCTCCAAAACGTACCAATTCATTCCAGCCTACCTAGCAGCTTGGACAATTTACCTAGTTCTTTATTGGCTCGTCAGCGCTATCTTTCATCTCATCAAGCGTCAAGTCACATACTTACACTAAAAGGAGTTCTTATCATGAAAAAATCTCGTCTTGCACTCATTGCTGGCACCGCCGTTCTCGCATTATTCCTCGCCTCCTGTGGCAAATCCGGCACCGCCAGTTCGACCAGCAGTTCAAAAGTTAAGACAGTTCAAATCGTTGGCCCGTCAGCATCTCAACCCTACCAAATTTATAAGAGTAAAGATAAACTGTCCGGCTATAATGGCGATATTCTTGCCGCTATTCAAAAAGACCTCAAAAACAAATATAAGTTCCAGTATCAAGTCACTGAAGCAAACTCCGTCTTTGTGGGCTTACAATCTGGTAAATACGATCTGGCAGTGGGCAATTACTACTACTCGACTGAACGTGCTAAAACCTACGACTACTCACGCAACCCTACCCTACTGAGTGACTTGCGCTTGGTTGTACGAAAAGATGATAACAAAATCACTGACCTTGCATCGCTGGCGAAAACAAATGGTAAGTTGGAACCGATTGATGTTGCTGATCCGCGGTATGGTATCGTTGAAAATTGGAATAAACAGCATCCCGAACAGAAAGTAACACTCAAATCATCCGGTTTCGTTGATACAGCTAACCAGTTCAAAGATATTGTGAACAAACAATATGATGCCATTCTTTACCCACGGACAAATTTTGATACTGCACAGAAGAAGCTCAACGAACCACTCAAGCTTTCTAAGTCAATCGCAGTCTTCCCAGTGGTCTATTACTATCACAAGAGTTCAACCAGCACACAACTACGTAAGGATATTGACAAAGAACTCCTCAAATTGCGGAAAAATGGCACCTTGGCCAAATTGTCCCAAAAGTGGCTTGGTAGTGATCCCTTTACTGCAAAAAATGATCGTGTGACTGACGTGACCAAGTCTTACGCTCAAGAAAAGTAGGTGATTTTGATGGGCTTGTTAGAAGTTAAAAATCTCACCAAAACATTCAAAGGGAAGACAATTCTCGCCAACCTTAATCTGATCGTTAATGCCGGTGAAACCTTAGTCATTATAGGCAAAAGTGGCGCGGGCAAAACAACCCTTCTACGATGCCTGAACCTGCTAGAACGGCCGACCAGCGGCAATCTCACACTGGGAAACAACACTTACGATTACAGTCGGCTCACAGCAGGCGATATCCGGACAATCCGTGATCAACTCGCTATGGTTTTTCAAAACTACGCCTTATTCAACAACAAAACCGCTTTGGAAAATATCACCGAGCCTTTAATCTACGGCCAGCATCAAACAAAAGCCGAAGCGCAAAAGACTGCTCAAACCTTGCTTGAACAATTAGAACTAACGGACAAAGCAAACTTATATCCTGCAGAACTATCTGGCGGTCAACAACAACGCATTGGCATTGCCCGAGCAGAGGCCTTACGACCATCAATTATCCTTTTCGATGAACCCACTAGTTCACTAGATCCTGCGTTAGTCGGTACGATCAGTCGCGACATTCTTTCTTTGCGCGAAAAAGGTCAGACGATGATTGTTGTAACGCATCAACTGGATTTTGCCCAACGGATCGCAACGCAATGCGCTTTTCTAAATGAAGGCCATCTGGTCGAAGTCGCGCCTGCCGACCAATTCTTTACACACCCAGCGCAACCGGAAACAGTTGCGTTCTTGAATGCGGCAAAGGAGACGGAGGCATGAAAGCAACGATTATTGGTGCCGGCAATACCGGTTTTGCTTGTGCAGCAGATCTTGCTCGCCATCATATCACGACAACGGTTTACTCACGCGATCCTGCCAAAGCCGCCAAGCTAACTGAAAAACCCTTCGCCATCACTGGCCGCTTCACAACTACTCAACCCTTACATGTCAGCTCTGACCTAGCCGCCAGCATTCAATCAGCCGACGTCATCATCGTTGCCACTTGGGCCAACGCACACACCACCGTCATTGATGCCTTACGACCACTCATTCATCGAGGTCAAGCCATTATTTTTCTCAATGGTAATTGGGGTCTGCTTCAAGCTGTCGCGGGCTTCACACCAGCATGGCTCGCCGAAAAAAGCGTCAGTGTTTTGGAAACATCAGGCATGCCTTACGTTGCTCAATGGCAGGACCATTCATTGCACATCAGCGAAATCAAGGATAAAGTAACGGTTTCGACTTATGGCGCCAAAGAAGCCAGCATCAAAGGCATTAATTTGCTCAAACAGTTATATGCTCAAGTGATTGAGTCGCCTAATATCCTGCAGGCAAGTCTAAGTGCGCTTAACCCAATCATTCACGTACCCGTCTCCCTCTTCAATCTTTCTCGCATCGAACACGCCGCGCCTTTTCATATCCTGACAGACGGATTAAGTCCCGCCGCAAGAGCTTACATCATGCACATTGACGACGAACGCAAACAACTAGCAGGTGCCTTGAACGTACCTTACAGCAGCATTGTGCATCAACTTGCCACACAATGGGGAACAGACTTCGACACGCTACGAGAGGTGTTTCATGGACTACCTACCTACCGCAACCTGCCCGCTCCAGACAGCTTGCAATCACGGTTCATCGTCGAGGATTTACCATTTGGCATCGATCCACTGGTTAAGCTAGGCGAAGTTCTCGGTGTTTCACTGCCATACAGCGAGAAACTAGCAGCATTTGCACATGCTGTTTTTGATCAGGTGCCGGAACCGGATCTCGGATTTATTAATGCTGAGACAATTGCTGCTGTTCAGGAGACTGGGGCGGCAGGAGGAAGATAATGCTTAGTTTTCCATAAAAGAATCCATAAAACCAAGTTCGGTCTACTTCCACTGTTATTTGACCCAGATGAAAAGAAACATTGTAGTGAGGTGTTCCGAATTCCGAATCTCGACACCAAAAGAGACACCTTAACAGTGTCTCCACAAAAATCAATTCAATTAGTTAGCAACTGATATGCTAGATAGAAGCAAAGTGCGTAAAGTAATGTCAGCAAAATCGAAACGATAATTGTCCCTAATGATGGTCTGCTTTGTTTCATAGCATGAGATTTTGTTGTCACACCTAAGTAACTAATACCTGCTGTGACGAAGACCACCAAGTTTCCCAAAACCAATTGGCATATCATTAGTGGCCAAATCATTAATCTGGCATCCGCCCTGCTCTTTGTTAAGCTACTTCGCATTCGCCACAGATACCATCCCGCAAAAACTTCGAGTGAGACTACTAGTAAAACCACAGCCATTGTTGGGCTTTTCCGCAGACTTTCTTGAAGCGTCTGATTTTGATGAGGCGTAGTTAGATATGCATATCCAAAATAAATAAACGCTGACAGAAAGAGCATCACATAATTAAGCGTGTAAAACTTTGACTCGTGTTTTACAGACCATTTTCGCAAGTTAGTTACCATCATCTCTTCCCTCTCTCCTAAAAAGTTGACAACCATTTTTGACTTTAACATTGAGCGAATGCTCAACGCTTCTGAATTCTCAAAATTCCTTCTTCTCCTACCGTGACACTCCCAGTTTTGATTGGAACTACCTGATATTTGTCTTTGTTCATATTTGTTAACGCTATCACTGCGATTGGTTGCAATCCATGATCTCTTAATACATTGAGATCAACGCTTCCAATGTAATCTCCGGCGTTAATCTCATCCCCTTCTTTGATTACAATGTTGAATCCTTCGCCTTTCAAATTCACTGTGTCAATACCAATATGCAGTAAAACCTCATTACCTTCGTCATCTGTGAAACCAAGGGCATGTTTTGTTGGAAAAACTGTTGTGACTTTGCCACTCACAGGAGCCACAATTCGATCCTCTTTCAACGTTACACCATAACCATCACCTAATGTTCGCTGACTGAGAACAGGATCGGGTATTTCTTCTAAAGGAATATACTGACCAGTAAATGGGGAAACAATATGATTCAAGAGGTCTACTCTTCCCGTATTACTTTCAGTCTTAGTCAACAGAGGTGTGTTTTCTTCAATATCTTCACCATGAAGAACTCTTAAGACATCTTCTTTGATGCCCGTAACTTTGTTTCCATAAATAACCTGAACATTATTGCCCACGAAGGTTACCCCTGAAGCTCCTAAATTTGCAAATGCCTCACGGGCAACTAGCCCAGCGTCCTGCACATCAACTCGTAGGCGGGAATAACACGAATTAACGTTGTAAATATTTGATTGGCCTCCAAGACTCTTGATAATTGCCTCCGCCAGACCTTTATTAGAAGTAGGTTCGCCAGAAGACCTGTCAGATTGAGAAATAGAGTTATCTTCAGTTTTGTTAACCAGTTCTCGCCCTGGCGTCTTTAAATTGAATCTCGTAATAGCAAAGGAAAACATAAAGTAGTATACAAAGAAGAAGACGATTCCAAGCGGAATAATGAGCCACCAATTTGTTCTCATTGGTAAGACGTTGAAGAACAGATAGTCAAAAAAGCCACCCGAAAATGATAGTCCTAAATGTACGCCAACCAAATTTGCAAGCGTAAAGCCAATCCCTGTAATAACTGCATGTATCAAGAACAACACAGGTGCCGTAAAAATGAATAAGAATTCCAGCGGTTCAGTGACCCCTGCCACAAAAGCTGTAATAGCACCAGAAAGCATAATACCGGCTACCTTTTCACGATTTTCTGGACGAGCACATTTATACATCGCATAGGCAGCACCCGGCATACTGAACATCTTTAGAACAAATTCACCGTTCATAAATGTTCCAGCAGTGATCTTAACGCCATCGGCAAGCTGGGAAAAGAATATTAATTGATCGCCGTGAATTGTTTGCCCCGCATGATTAATGTAGGTGCCAGTCTGCAACCAGAATATGGGCCACCAAATGTGATTCATTCCGAAAGGGATTGTCAAACGTTCAACAAATCCAAACATAAAGCCTGCAATTGCAATGTTGCTCCCAGCGATAGTTGCCGAAAGCCAATCAATTCCTACTTGAAGAGGTGGCCAAACAAGACACATAATTAGACCTAGTCCAAATCCTGCAAACGCAGTAATAATTGGAACACTACGTTTCCCCGCAAAGAAAGCCAATGCGGTTGGTAGTTTAACTTCATAGAATTTATTGTAGATATATGAAACCATGACCCCAACAAAAATCCCACCAAGCACACCTGTTTGAAGCGTTGGAATCCCTAATATACTTGCATAGGCGTTAGAGGATCCAACCATTTTGCTTGTAATACCTAAAGTACCGCCAATCGTAACGTTCATAATCAAATATCCGACAATTGCTGACAGGGCCGCTACCCCAGCATCACTGGTGAGTCCAATTGCAACGCCAGCACAGAAAATCAAAGGTAGATTTGAAAAAATAATGCTACCACATTGAAGGGCTACCCCGAAAACTTTCAAACTAACTTCGTTTCGCATAAAGGGCATCATTTGTAAAAAACTATCACTAGTAAAAATTGTTCCAAACGCAAGTAGAAGTCCTGCTGCTGGCAAGATGGCAATTGGCGTTTGGAGAGAGGCCCCAATATTGGTTAGTTTCGCAACGAACCTCATAAACAGCTTTTTCATGTTATCTCATTCCTCTCAAGAATATGAAGTCGAGGGCAATAGTGGCTTTAAATCACCATCCAGTTTCATAAAAGTCAATGCGGCTCCATTCATGTTCAATGAAGTTACTAAATTGCCTACATCTGTCCGCACCGTCTTGATCTTGTGCTTATTGAGTACCTCCTCGACCCCTCTCAGAAGAATATATTGCTCACTTATTGGCGTTGAACCTAGCCCAGATAGCATAACTGCTACTTCATTTCCAGATTTCAGATCAAGATCATCAATAAGTGCATTGCTCATTCGTTCTGCAATTTTGTTTGCTGGTTCGATGGGATAAGTTTCTAATCCCTCTTCTCCATGATGACCAATCCCCATTTCATACGTCCCATCTTTGATATGAAAATTAGGATGGCCTACTGCCGGTAGAATTAATTCGTGTAAACCAACACAGATACTTCGTGTATTATCAGCTGCTTTCTGCGCCGCATTACATACAGAATCAAGTTTTCCACCTCTATCTGCTACCTGTCCTGCCACTAACCACATGTAATAAAGGCCCGCTATTCCATGTCGCTTTTCTTGCTTTTCTTTCGGTGCAGAGGCGATATCGTCTCGTGAAACTACATATCGAACATTAATTCCTTCATCTTCAGCATCCAAAATTGCGCTTTTGACATTCATATTGTCACCAGAATAATTGCCGAAAATACATGCGACACCTTCGCCTTGATCAGCAGCTTTAAAGGCATCCAAGAAGGACTTTGCCGTTGGCGATGAGAAAACCTCACCAATAGCTGCAGCATCAAGCAATCCCCGCTTAACGTACCCAACAAAAGACGGTTCATGCCCGCTTCCACCACCGGAAACTAGAGCGACTTTCTTATTAATCTTTTTTAATTTAACGACCCGCTGGTTTTGGGGCAATATCTGAATATCATGATTGTGGTAGAGATACCCCTGAATAGTGTCATCTACAACCTCATTAGGATCATTGAGAAAGCGTTGCATGCCATACCCCCCTTTCAATTCCAATCACTGATTTCGAAAGCGCATTCAAAATAATGTTGCAGGAAGCCGCTCCGGCATCTAAATGACCAAGTGTCTTATCTCCTAATCGAACCGATCGTCCGATGTTTGCTTTAAGATTTCGGGTAGACTCTAATCCCCTTTGAGAAGCTTCGGCCATCGCTCGCAACCCTTTTTCGAAGTCTTGATCTACTTGAATACTCTCTGAAAACGCTGCTGCTGCAGGCACTAACGAATCCAGTAATGATTTATCTCCAACACGTGCATCCGTAATTGTTTCAATATTCGACACAGCTCCGTTAAGCATTGACGCCATGACAAAGCTATTGATTTCTTCTTTACCTTTGGATGCCCGAATAAATCCCAGAAACATCATGCCATAAAGCGGCCCCATTGAACCTCCTACATATTCTAGAAGTGCTTCTTTAATGTACTCAAATCCGGCTGTCATTTCATGTGTCCCATCAGCCAAAATGTTCTTAAGCGCAATTGTCATGCCTTTGGACATATTGATTCCGTGATCTCCATCACCTAGACTATCAAGTTGTCCTAAATAGCCTTCGTTCTTCTTGATCTCAGTAATAATGTATAACGGGATCTCGATTCCTTCACTATTTTTAATCATAAAAACCTCCTACTCAAGATTTGCGTGTCGATTGAAATATTTATTCGTAGCCACATTCTGATGTTCCCCCAAAGGAATAATCATCGAATCAAGAAGTACCAGCATCGAGATTTCAAACATACTGCCTCCCGGCAAAACATTTTTCTTATTCTCTTTGCTCTCCGGAAGTTTGTCTGTATAAGCAGGAATTCTAAGAAATCCATCTGCCATTTTTCCAAGTGTCGATTCTGGAAAAATAGAAAGAACAACTAAATCGCCTCCAATTTTCTTAGCCTTCTTGGCGATTTCAATTAAGTTACCAGTCTCTCCAGATGCACTGCCAATAACAAGCACATCCCCTGGTTCAAAAGCGGGCGTGATTGTATCGCCAACGACATAACTATCAAAGCCAAGATGCATCAGGCGCATTGCGAACGCTCTCAGCATCAACAATGATCGACCCGCTCCTGCGACAAAAATTTTGTTGGCTTTCTCAATTTTGTTTATTAACTTTTCAATTTCATTATCTGGAATGCTCGCTTGTATTTCCGAAATCTCGGTTCCGGCAGTTTCAGCGATTCGTTTAATTTCTATTGCCATTTCGTTCACCTACCGATATTTTTGAATTAAGTCATACATTTTTTTTGCAATATCTTCTGGATCTGTTACTTTAGTTAATCCACCACCCACAATAATGTCATCAATATTCGCCTGACAGGCCGCTTCAAATGTATCCAGTTTAATGCCGCCTGCTGCGGCTGTTTGCGCCCTAATTCCCGCAAGATACTTAACTTCCTCAATTGGATCTGGTCCTTTCCCCTGCATATCGTAGCCAACGTGCACACAAACATAGTCAGGTTCAAAGCTGTCTACTTGTTTTGCTCGCTCAGCTATGTTTTTGACTGCGCACATATCCACGAGTACTTTCCCGTTATATTTTTTCGCGCTTGAAATCACTTCTTTAATCGTCGAATCCTCAGCGGCGGCAAGTACAGAAACCATGTCAGCGCCAGCTTTAAAAGCAATACTCGACATTTGTTCGCCACCATCCATAATTTTTGTATCTGCGAAAACCTCTTTATCTGGATATAGCCCTTTGATAACACTGACGGACTTCGCACCTTCGGCAATCATCATTGGCGAACCAAGTTCAATAATGTCAACGTACTTTGCAATTTTGCTAAGGAGCTCCTCGCATTCTTCAATTGATTCAAGATCAAGTGCTACATGTAATTTTTTCATTTTCAAATTTCCTCCCCAATCTCCAATAAATCCATAATCTGGTTAATATAGTTATCCGGATGACCCAAGAAATTGAATGCCTCTGGATCGTTAATAAACGCTTTATAGACAGGCGTACCAAACTTTATGCCCAAATCACCATTCTCTTTGGGAGTTGCCAGATGAGCCTTTGGTAATTTTGAATACATTTTATTTTTCAGAAATGTTAAGCCCTCTTGGTCGGTTCCGACGTACATAGCCATCCCATGATGAGCCTGTACCGCTTCATAAAGAACTGGACATGGTTGATAAGCTAGATTAGAAAAAATCATGTCTCCTTCACCAATATTTACTGAACAATGTCCATAATCCGGTGGTACAATAACTGCCTGCCCCATTTCGGCCTTCACTAAGATCAGATCGTCAATAACGATTTGGCTAGGATCCTTAATATCAAAATTCATTGATTTCTGCAGAACAAAAAGTGCTGTTCCTGACAAGACCTCGTATACTTCCGGATACGAATGTTTTCCGGAAGTCTCCCAGCCATGAAAATGACCGCTAGTCTTCTTCCGTTCTTTTCCTATTAAACCTTGATGAATCACGGTGATGTCATACTGAAACTTGTGCTTCTTAAATAGCTCATCATCTTCATCACTTCGAATATCTCGATATACATCGTAGACATCCTCATCTAAATTAGCCGCTGAGCTATCTTGAAAAAGATCCACCATCCGTTTTAGTGGTTTATCACCATATCCTCCAAGAAGATGTGGCGCCTCGACTGCCAATTTTAGTGAATCAAGATTCTGATAAATTGGCAGTCCGCTATGTGTTAATTGCTTTAACATGTTAACAGCTCCTTTTATTCGATTTTAATTGTTTTCGTCAAAACGATTACAAACAATTAATTTCAAGGACATTGTACACCAAGTATGCAAACGTTTGCAACAAAAAAGATCCGCATTCGAAACGAATCGAATTTATGCAGTTAACATCTTTGCTTTCTGAAAGGCAGACATTAGTGTACACTTAACAAATAAAGATTAACTCCATGAAAAACAATAATTATCGATTAACGATTAGGACTGATTATCATGCTTAAACATGAACGGCAACAATACATTCTCAAACTCGTCGAAAGCTCTGGAAAAGCTGAAACTAATGACCTGGTTACGCACTTTGGCGTGACGGAAGATACGATTCGGAAAGACTTTCAACATCTGAGCTCACAAGGTCTTGTTAAACGCACCCATGGAGGTGTAATTAAAATACAAGGCATTCTGGACTATGATGCTCGTCTCACTCAGTCTGTTGGTAGCAAAAGAAAGATTGCTGCATTTGTCGTTAAGGCTCTTCATGACAAGAGCACCATCTTCATCGATAGTGGCACGACAAATCAAATAATTTCTGAACAATTGATAAATAACTTTAGAGGAACTGTTATCACTAATTCGCCTTCAATTGCGCTCGTGTTAAGTAGAGATCCAACAATTACCGTCGAGTTGATTGGAGGAACATTAAATCCCCATACAAAGGTGATTTTTGGAACCAAAGCGATTCAAGAAATATCCGCTTTAAGTTTAGATTACACATTACTGGGCGTTTCTTCTTTAGATGAACAACACGGCATTTCATTTCCCAGTAGCGAAGAAGCTACCTTGAAACAAACACTGATTAAACAGAGTGGAACAGTGATTGCTGCCGCGGTTAAAGAAAAGCTTGGAACAGTCTCAACGTTTAAGGCTGCTGATTTGAGTGCATTAGATATGTTGTTTACAGATGAATCATCTAGTAAAAAATTGAAGCCATTTCAAAAAGCAATAGCTGAAGTTGTTATTTGTCATTAAAGATTCAAAATCAATTTTGGAACGTCGCGTTTTTCTAATTTTCAAAAGAATGTGCAGACAGTAAGTCCGCAAAACGCAAGGTTAATCCCTTAATTCAGTGGTAAACAAGTGACAGATCACACCTCAACTATTACCAAATCGACAAACTTTGTGAAGGCTAATAGGTCTCGCCATTGCTGTCCTAAAACTTGAGCCAAATTTTTTCTACTCTCTACTCCAACCAAAACAAATAAGCGTGATCCTTGAAGAACCTTGTGGCCTTCAAGCATCACGCTTTTTTAGATCTAAGTGGACTGTACATGTCGCTGACAAGAAAAATAGAAATTTCTTTATATGGAAGCCTCTTACGCCTTTTCGTTAAACTTGCCTTTTAAAAAACTGGCAACTTCGCCTTCTCGTCCCGATACGCCTCCAGCAACTTCTCAAACATCGCACTATTGGGTTGAATCTGCGTATATTGAGCAATGGCCTTTTCAATTCCATGCGTTTGGATAAACTGTTGCATTTCGACCGCTTGCTTATCATCAGGATTTTGGAAAAGCAAGGCACACGCAGCACCGCGTAATAAATATTGGTTATCTAAGCCAAAAGACTCGCATTCATTCGCAGGACCAATGATCCGGTCATTGGGAGAAAGCTTGCGGATCGGTTCTCGGCCAACACGCGTCACCGGATCAGATAAGCCAGGTGTCGTCATCCGCTTAACGAACATCGTCTCAATATAATCTTGCAGTGACTGTTTCGAAAAATGATACTTCGCCTCAAGGGCTGCTGCCGATTCTGCCATAGCCGCCTTCACTTGGTACAATAGTCTCTCGTTGTGTAAGACTTCTTGAACCGTGTGATAGCCGTGAACTTGACCCAGATAAGCACTGATCGCATGACCACAGTTAATGATATAAATCTTACGTTGCAGGTACATTTCCAAATTATCAACGTATTCTGCGCCTTTAATTGGTTCGCTATTAGGATCTAACAGCTTTTCTCTTTCGATCGCCAGTTCATACGCGTCACCCACTTCAATACCATCTTGCCCCTGATGATGACCATCAAATACAACGCGATCAACAGCCGTATTTGGATAAACCGCTGCTTGTTCAAGCTGCTCACTGGTCATCTCGCCTGAATCAAGCATCGCCTTTTTTAGAATATCTGTGCCCATAATGGCATTCTCACAAGCCATAACCGTCATTTTAGGCAGATGTTTTTCTAACCGCACCTTCAAGCCTTTCGCGATAAGTGGCGCAACTTTTGGTAAGTTACTGGCCATGACTGATGTGGTCACTATGTCGGCATGTGTTATCGCCTCAACGACACCAGTAGGATCTTGAATGGAAGAAACAGCATCCACATTGTCGATTATCCGTTCTTGATAATCGTGATCAATTAGAAAAAGTCGATACTGTTTCTCTTTCCTCAACTGTGCCACTGTCTTCTCAACAACATCTGCAAAGACAATGTGATAGCCGCTTTGATGAAGCAAATCTCCAATGAACCCTAACCCTATTTTTCCTGCGCCAAAATGGACTGCAGTTGCCATAATCTCCATCCTCTCAAAAGATAACTTGTTAGTGCTCACTAAGTTTCAAAATGCTGAGGACCGTTTGCTTGTCCTTGGCCTCACGAAGTTTTTGAATATTATTATCCTCCGTCAATGCCTGCGCGATTTGACCAAGAAGCTGAACATGTTCCTCTCCCTTGCCGGCGACACCAACTAGAAGGTATGCCGTGTTGCCATCGAAGTCAACACCATCTGGAACCTGCACAAAACAGATTCCTGAATGCAAAATGGAATCCGACTGGGTTAACCCATGTGGCATAGCAACCCCATCGCCAAGATAAACTGATAAATCTTCCTCACGAGCAAACATCTCCTGCTTGTAAAACGGCTTCACATAGCCACCTTCAATCAGGATATCAGCACACGCTGAAATGGCCGCATTCTTATCTTGGAAACTTGCCCCTAAAACAATGTTTTCAACTGGAAACAGTGGTTTTTCAAGCACTTGCTCGGCAACTTGTAGCGTTATTGCCGTTTCTTCGGCTGCTTGTTTTTGCGTTACATGATCGTCAGTGTCACCCACCATCGTTCTTATCTGATCAATGATGCGCTGATATTCTGTTCGATCCATAAAATTTTAACCGTTAAAATTGGCAGACTGCCTTTACTCATCATTTCTGCCCGCGGCTCTAAACTTTCATTAGTAACAATCAGATCTGCTCTACTGGTTTCATCGCCAATATCTGCAACCGCCATATGGTCCACTTCTGGTGACAGGCCGACCTTCTTGAGTTCGGCACTTAATATTGAAGCCCCCATTGCTGATGAACCCATACCAGCATCACAAGCAAAAATAATCCGATTTAGGTGGCGCAACTGATTCTTGGGTGCTACCGCAATGCCATCATCTTTTTCAGCTGTTTGGAGTTCCTCAGAAACAGTTGGCGCGGCAGGGCCTGCAGTAGCGACAGCAGCCGTGTCAAAGCTTGAAAGCATCTTACTAGCATTTGGCTGCCGAACAAACTTGAGGATTAGTCCCGTCACTGCAAACGAAACCGCCAATGCGCCAAAGTAAGCAATGGAATTAACTACCTAGATTGCAATAATAAAGTTACCACCTAGAAAGAGGCTTGCTCACTGCTTGAA
>OATY01000185.1_pt1 | contig 21733 bp, 17 predicted proteins | sample 1476101 | NCBI WGS metagenome assembly OATY01 (sample SAMEA2579994, study PRJEB22360) | human gut metagenome
GTTTTCTAGGCAATTTCCAATCTAACGGGTGTTGCACTTTCATTTAGACAACGGGTTTTCAGGTGAATGCTCATGCGCGGAGTAGACTGGGGAACCGTTGGACCACTCAAAGACAGAGTGGACCACCAGTTAAGACACTAGCTCAAAAGGAGAGCCCCTATGGTGTACCGCATGATTTTCAACCAGACTGCATACTTCGGACGTGGCGCGATCAAGGAGATTCCGGCCGTCGCCAAGCAGCACGGCTTCACCAAGGCATTTATCGTCACCGACCCGGTGCTGCTGGAGACCGGCACCGCCGAGAAGGTCACCAAGGTTCTGGATGAGGCCGGCCTGCCGTACGAGGTGTTCTCCAACGTCAAGCCGAACCCGCCGGTCGAGTGCATCAAGGACGGCGTCGCCAAGTTCGCCGAGTCCGGTGCGGACTTCCTGATCGGCCTGGGCGGTGGCTCCCCGCAAGACACCTGCAAGGGCATCGGCATCATCACCGCCAACCCGGAGTTCGCCGACGTGCTTTCTCTGGAAGGCGTCGCGGATACCAAGAACCCGTCCGTCCCGATCTTCGGCGTGCCGACCACCGCCGGCACCGCCTCGGAGACGACCATCAACTACGTGGTCACCGACACGGCCAACAAGCGCAAGTTCGTGGCTGTCGACCCGCACGACATCCCGATCGTCGCTTTCGTGGACCCGGATCTGACCGACTCGATGCCGCGCGGCCTGAAGGTCGCCACCGGACTTGACGCCCTGACCCATGCCATCGAGGGTTACATTACCCCGGGTGCCTGGAGCCTGTCCGACTGCCTGTCCATGCAGACCATCCGCATGATTGCCAAGAACCTGGCCAAGTCCGCCGACGGCGACATTCCGGCCGGCGAGCAGATGGCCTACGCGTCCTACATCACCGGTATGGCCTACTCCAACGTGGGCCTCGGTCTGGTGCACGGCATGGCTCACCCGCTGGGCGGCCGTCTGGGCGTGGCCCACGGTGTGGCCAACGGTATTCTGCTGGCCCCGGTCATGGAATACAACAAGGACTTCACCGGTGAGAAGTACCGCGACATCGCCGATGCGTTCGGTGTTGAGGACGCCTACACCGGCGACCTGGAGAAGGTGCGCGAAGAGGCCGTGCAGGCCGTCCACAAGCTGACCGTGGATCTGAAGAACCCGACCACGATTTCCGAAGTGGGCGCCACCGAGGCCGACCTTGAGCCGCTGGCTCACGATGCCTTCAACGACGTGTGCACCCCCGGCAACCCGCGTCAGGCAACCGAAGAGGACATCCTCGCGATTTACAAGTCGCTGATGTGATCAGTCAATGACAGTAAACATTAGCTCCCTCTGATGAGGGGAGCTGTCAGCGTAGCTGACTGAGGGAGAGAAGTTGCGGCGTAGCCGCTGAATAATAGGTATCGGCCTGCGTCCGATTCAATGTTTTAGCGACTGCGTCGCAGTCTCTTCCTCAGTCTCACTTCATTCGACAGCTCCCTTATCAGAGGGAGCTTGCATAAGCAGAGGGGGCTCGTATATCTAGCTACTTTTCGTGCTTTTCGTCGTAGACTTCGTCGGTGGGGGGGGTCTCGTCGTACAGCTGCTTGCCTTGCGCCTCCGCCAGTTCCATCTGCTCGTTGATCCACGCGGCTTCAGCCGGATTGATATCCGCGGAATTCAGCACTTTCTGCCACACCGGGTAGAACATATGCATCGCCGGATACATGGCGGTGAACAACACCTCCGGCTTATGCGTGCGCGTATGTTGCGGATGCGCATCAAACGTATTCTTAAAACGTCGCATGTAGCTCAGGAACGAACTCAACGACGTATCCATCCGTCGCGCACTCATCGCGGCGATCATGCGCGGCGAGTACACGGTTTTCAGATCCTTGCCCATCAGATGCAGGGAAATATCGATATCCTCATGCATCACATCGGCCTTATCTCGGCAGACCTCATTCGCGATCTGATGCCAGGCCGAAGCGCGCAAGGCCATATTCGAGCCGAACAGCAGCGGCTGGCCGCCATCGGCACGGTAGATTCGCTTGCGTAAGGAATTGTCGCCTTTCAACCCGAAATGGCGTGAGGGCATGTCGTAATACATCACCGGACCAGTGGCACCCATCGCGGCCGGGTCTTCGGTGAAGATGCCGGAGACCACCTCCACCCAGTCAGGCCGGATCATACAGTCGGCGTCAAAACGGCCCAGCACATCGCCGGTCGCGGCGTTCAGGCCAAAGTTGCGGGTGGGAATCAGCCCCTGTTCATCGTTCTGGTGCAACAGTTTGACCGGGGCCTCGGGATGTTCGGCAATGAACTGTTCGACAACCGCACAGGTGTTGTCCGTAGAACGATTGTCCACCACCAGCACCTCATGCGGCATGATGGTCTGACGGGTGGCGTTCAGCAGGCAGTCGCGGATGCGTTCGGCTTCGTTCCACGCTGGGATGATGATCGAAACGTTGAGCATAACATCAACAATAGAAAAGCGGGTGTACGCCGCCGGCGTATCCGAGCTTCAAACCCCTCGCTACAATGGGGAGCCATGAGCGAACGCGTGCGAAACGTAAACAGCACCGACACGTTGAGAACCGGTGCCGCAGAGGCCGGGGCAGACCCGGACGACGAGAATCGTATCGACTTTGGTACTTTGTTCCCCGCCAAGGGAGATTCCCGTAGGCCACCGGAATGGTTCGGCCGCGCGCTGCTGTATGTGGCCCTCGCCGTCATCGTATTCATGTTCTGCTGGCGCTCGTGGGGCGACATCTCCTATCTAGTGCTCGACATCATCATCTCGCTGTTCCTGGCGCTGGCCGTCGAACCGTTGGTGGTGGCGCTGGTGGCTCATGGCTGGAAGCGTGGCGTGGCTTCCGCCGTCAGCTTGGTGGGCGTGGCCGTGGTCGTGGGTGTGCTGCTCACGCTATTTGGCAACATGTTCGTACAGCAGATGATTGCCATGGTCCGCGGTTTGCCGGCCATGTATGAGCAGATTCGTGAGTTCGTGGACCAGTATGCCACGTTCAAGATGCCGGAAATCAGCAATCTCGGCATGGAAATCTTCAACAATATCCAGACCTCGTGGGTCACCGATTTTGCCGGTACCGCCATGAGTACGGTGGGCGGCCTGTTCTCCTTCCTGCTGAACCTCATGACCGTGGTCATGACCACGTATTACATCTCCGCCGCCGGCCCCAAACTGCGCCGCTCCTTCTGCCAGTGGCTGGCCCCCAACACGCAGCGCCGATTCCTGCTGGTGTGGACCGTGGCCCAAGGCCAGATTTCGTCCTTCCTGTTCTCCCGTTCGATTCTGGCGTTGATCAACGCCACCTGCACTGCCATCTTCTTAGAGATTCTGCATGTGCCCTACTGGCTGCCGTTGGCCCTGTTCTGCGGCGTGGTATCCCAGTTCATCCCCACGGTCGGCACCTATATCGGCGGCGCGCTGCCGGTGCTGTTCGCTTGGGGCAACCGCGGATGGACGTACGCCGTGGCGGTGCTGGTGTTCATCATCGTCTACCAGCAGATCGAGAACCTGATTCTCTCGCCGAGGATTTCGCAGCGCACGATGGATATCAACGCGGCCGTCGCCTTCCTCGCGGTGCTGGCGTTCGGCTCGCTGTTCGGCGCGTTTGGCGCGTTCCTGGCGCTGCCGGTCACCGCATCGCTGCAGGCCATCTTCCGTGCGTACACCAAGCGCTATGAGCTGATTGACTCACCACTGATGAACGATCCGACTCCGGAGAAGAAGTCCAAGATCGTCGAGGCGTCCGAAGCGTTCGGCGAGCATGTGCTGCAGCCGATCGGCGAGCACATGCCGCGTGCGGCCAAGGGGTCCACCAGCCGTGTGCCGATGAATGAGGAACTGCGTTTGCTGCAGGAACAGATCTATGCGATTCCGCCACACGAGACGAAAGAATCCGATTTGGACGATTCCGCCACCGTGGCGATTCCGAAGAACGTGCTATCCTCCAGCGCTCGCAAGGGATTACGCGGCACTGAGCCGGAGTCGGATGCCGATGATACCGATAACGCCGATAATACAGTCGGTGCGGATGCAAGCTTTGATGAGCCGGATACGGCGGCGATTCCGCAGCGTGGTGCCGCGGATACGCAGCAGTCTGAGCAGCCCGAGCAGCCTGAGCGGTCCGCCGAACAGCCTGAGCAGCCCGAGCAACGCAAGCAAACCAAGCAGTCTGATCAATCTGCCTCCAGCAATCCTAGGGCAGGGTGGCGCTGATGACTCTGCTTTCCGTACTCGATATTCTTCTGATGATCGTCGGCGGTGCCGGCATGATATATCAGGGACTGTGCATCGTGATGTCCCTGTTCGCCAAGCCCGTGCGCTTCCCCGACGCCCCGATGACCAACCGGTATGCCGTGCTGATCTCCGCGCGCAACGAAGAAAAAGTGATCGGCAACCTTATTGGGTCGATTCGCGATCAGACCTACCCGTCCAACCTCATCGACATCTGGCTGGTGGCCGACAACTGCACCGACAACACCGCCGACGTGGTGCGGTCTTTGGGCTGCCATGTGGTGGAACGCCACAATCTTGAGCTGGTTGGCAAGGGATATGCGCTGACGTATCTGTTGGGGCATATGCTCGACATCGGTGTGGCCGATGATTATGAGGCCTACTTCGTGTTCGATGCCGATAACAAGCTGGACAAGCACTACTTCGAGGAAATGAACAAGGCGTTCTGCTCCGGATTCAAGATTCTGACCAGCTACCGTAATTCGGTGAATCTGGCGGATAACTGGGTGTCTTCTGGTTCTGCGCTGTGGTTCATCCGTGAATCGCGATTCCTGTCTAACTCGCGTATGATTCTCGGTTCCTCTTGCCATGTGGGCGGTACGGGATTCATGTTCTCCCGCGAGGTGATGAAGCGGAACAAGGGATGGAAGTTCCATCTGCTCACTGAAGATCTTGAATTCACTATGGATTCGATTCTGCATGGCGACCGCATCGGCTATTGCGGTACTGCGATCCTCTACGACGAGCAGCCGGTTACCTTCTCGCAAAGTTGGCGTCAGCGTTTGCGTTGGAGCAAGGGATTCCTGCAGGTATTCCGTTATTATGGCTCGGCATTGCTGAAACGCGCGGTTCGCGAACGTGATTTCTCCTGCATCGACTTCACATTGATGCTGTGTCCGTTTACCGTGTTGGGCGCGATTCGCGCGGTGATGGGCTTGCTGTTCGCCGCGTGTGGCTTCGTGAGTTGGCCGAGCCAGCTGCAATCGCTGGCCGATTGGTCCAGCGGCATCATCATATCGGTGTTGGGCCTGATGGCATTGGCTGCATTGACCATCATTGTCGAGCGCGACCAGATCGGTGCCACGAACAAGGAGCTGCTCGCCTATGTGCTCAGCTTCCCGATTTACATACTCAGCTACGTGCCGATCTCCTTCCAGGCCATCTTCGCCAAAGCCCAGTGGAAGCCCATCGCGCATAAGGGTTGACCGAGTCCGCTAGTCCGGAGCCGCTCAGCGGGGCAATCCAACAGCAACCCGGGGGTTTGCTTCGCTGAGGGTTGACTGGTGGGGTAGAGTGGATGTATGAGCTTAGACAATACTCAAAGGGATGTCGGATTTCAGCCGCCGATGATGCCAGCTGCCGCCCCCGCGCCTGCACAGCCGTCGCAACCGCAGCCACAAGCATGGCCGCCGAATCCGAATGCGGCGGTGTCCATTCGTGGCCTGTTCAAGCACTTCGACCGGAAGATCGCCGTCAACGGACTCGCGCTCGATATTCCGGTCGGCTCGTTCTATGGACTTGTAGGCCCCAACGGCGCCGGCAAAACCACCACGCTCAATATGGTGACCGGTCTATTGGTACCGGACGCCGGCACCGCCATGATTTTGGGCCATGACGTGTGGAGCGACGTGAACACGGCCAAGCGCATGATCGGCGTCATGCCCCAGCCCGACCAGATCTTCGACCGACTGACCGGTTTGCAATTGCTCGTCTACTCCGGCATGCTGCGCGGCATGAGCCGCGATGAGACCACGCGTCGCGCCCAGGACCTGCTCAATGCTTTCGACTTGGCCGGGGCCGCCAACACGATGGTCACCGATTATTCGGCCGGCATGACCAAGAAGATCTGCCTGGCCTCCGCGATGATTCATAGCCCGCGCATTCTGGTCCTGGACGAGCCGTTTGAATCCGTGGACCCGGTGTCCAGCGCCAACCTCAAAGACATCCTCATCGAATACGCGAAGACCGGCGGCACGGTGATTATCTCTTCGCACGTGATGGCATTGGTCGAAAAGATGTGCACGCATGTGGCCGTAATCAACAACGGTCTGGTGTGCGCGGCCGGCACGGTGGACGAGGTCGCCGCCGGCGAAGAACTCGAAGACCGCTTCCTGCAACTGGTCGGCGGCCGCCACGAAGCCGCCCATCTCGCATGGCTCGACGGCGGGCAAGCCCAAGCCCAAGCACCAACTTCGGTCCAGCCGGTCCAGCCCATTCCGCTTACAACCGCCACGCCCGCCATACCCACCGATGAGGCCCGCCGATGATCAGCAGCGCCATCACCCTGGTCCGCCTGCGCTGGACGCTCACGCTCGCCACCCTGCGAAAATCGGCGTGGCAGACCGTCGCCTATGTCTTTTCCGCCGTACTCGCGGCCGGCACCATCATCGGCACCGGCGTGCTCGCATGGTTCATCGGCATACTGCCGCCCTTCACCGTGAACGCGGATGGCTTTCCGCTGAACATCCTTGGTTCCGGAGGCATCGTCAACATAGTCGTTGTGCTGGTCGGCGCGACCATGACCATCTTCATCGGCTTCATCCAGCTCATGATGCTTGGCGAAGGCTCCACCATGAACCCACGCAAATTCGCGCTCTACGGCATCGCCGACCGCAACCTGCAATTCGGCTTGCTGCTTTCCGGCCTGTCCGGCATCCCCGCCCTTACCGGCGTGGCCTCACTGATGCTCTGGACACTGGCCTATCGGCATATGGGACCAGCCGTAATCATCAGTTCCCTCCTCGCCGCAGTGCTGGCCGTCATCACCATGATGAGCATCTCCAAACTGCTCATCGCCCTATCCACCACGCTGGTGACCAGCAAACGCGGCAAAGGCGCGTTCTATATCTTCATCGTGCTGACGTTCGTTATCATCTGTCAGTTGCCGAACATTCTGGTCAACTCCGGCGTGGCCTTCAGCCTCAACACCGAAACCTGGGGCGCGGCGACCACCATCGTCGCATGGACGCCGTTCGGCGCGGCCTTCCAACTACCGTTCGACGCGCTTACCGGAGCCTGGGCGGTGCTGCTCGCCCGCATCGCCATCCTTGCCGTCACATGGATTGTCTGCTTCGCCGTCTGCACCTGGTGTCTGAGACATGAACGGCTCACCATCGGCGCAAACAGTCCGTCCGAGACCGCCAAAGGCATCGGCGCATTCGCATGGATGCCCGATTCGGCATCCGGCGCGGTTTCCGCACGCCTGATCACCTATCTCAAACGAGACCCCCGCCAAGCCATGACCTTCGCCATGCCGGTCCTGTTCCTGATCATCTTCGCCTTCCAGGCACACGGCATCAGCGCGGTCGTCTGGCAGTCGCTGATCTGGTGCGGCTGGTTCATGTCCGTCGTGGAAAGCAACGGGCTCGCATATGACGGCCGCGGCTTCACCATGGAAGTCATCGCCGGCGTGCGTGGCCGGACCGACAGAATCGGCCGCGTACGCGTCTACGTCGGCATCATGGTCGTCTACATGGTGCTGCTCTATCTCGCCGGCATCGTGCTGGTCGGCGCACTGACCGGACGCTGGGCGCAGCCCGATGACCTCGCTACCGGCCTGATCTTCCTCGCCACGGGCATGGGCATCGCCTTGAGCGGACTGGGCGTGGCCGAAGTCACCTCCTGTGTACTGATGTACCCGGTCGCCTCAATGGACAAGCCGTTCTCCGCGCCTCAAGGCCGCGCCATGGCCCAAGGCTTCTTCCCGTTCGTCTACATGCTTGGCAGCCTGCTGCTCATGCTGCCCACTGGCATCGTGGCGCTGGTCATGCTGCTGACAGGAGCCGAAGGCGGCATGTGGCTGGCGATTATTCCGGTCGCGCTGGCCAATGGCATCGGCATTCTGGCACTCGGGACATGGCTGGGCGGTAAGCTGATGGATGCGCGAATGCTCTCGATTGTGGCAACACTCGACTCGTTCGCCTCATTGCAGAAATGATTGCCTTGGCATAAGGAGCATGATGGTATCTACAGCGGTATCACGCCGTCAGCGACGTGAAGCGCAACGGCGGACCCAACGATCGCATCGCCGAACACTGACCGTCATCATTTCCGCACTGACCACCATCGCCCTGTTCGCGGGGTACTGCGCCGCCGACATCACCGACGTGGCCCCCGGATTGTTGACGTTAAAACCTGTCACCGCACCTGTTTTCGCCAATCCGGCCACCGCCAAATCAGGCGGCACCATCGCCGGTGCCCTGAACGCGAACAAGGCCATTGATTCCACGGCCGCTTCTGCACTGGTCAACGAATTGCTGTCCGCGCAAGGCGTGGGAAACGATACGTCGGTGATCATTGAAGACGCCCAAGGCATCGTCGCCGCCGAACATGAGTCGAACACTCCACGCGAGCCTGCATCCACACTGAAAACGCTGACCGCGCTCGCCGCCTCATCCACCCTGAACATGGCATCCACCTTGGATACCCAAGTGTTCCTGACCCAATCCGATGACGGCACCAATACGTTGACCCTCAAAGGCAATGGCGACATGCTGCTGTCTGCAGGCGATTCTGACGCCAACCATACCAACGGACGTGCCGGTCTGAACACCTTGGCCAAGGCCACCGTGGCCGCGCTCGCCCAGCGAGGCATCACTTCCGTCAATCTCGAGTACGACGACACCCTATTCGGCGACTCACGCATTCCGGCAGGTCTGTCGGAAGGCGGCGCAGTCTTAAGCGACTACACCGTCTACTTCACGCCGGTCTCATCAATGGCGATTGATGGAGGCCGCCAATACACCGCCGATACGCCTGCGCCGGCCGACCCCGATGATTCGGCCGGATACCCGGAACTGTCCCAGCACGCCGCCAGCGACGTGGCCGCGAAATTCGCCGAACTGCTCCAATCGAACGGCATAGCCGTTACCGGAGACGTGACGGCAAACACCGCTCCATCCGGTGAAACGCCTTTGGCTTCGGTGAGTTCGGCAACACTGTCCGAAATCATGGCATACACGTTGCGGCATTCGGACAATACGCTGGCCGAGGAGTTCGGCAGACTCACCGCCTTGGCGAAATCAGCGACAAACAGTCCTGAAGGCGGCACGGAAGCGGTCAAATCCACTCTGAACGATCTCGGTCTCGACACATCCGGTCTGACCATGGCCGATTGCTCCGGCCTGTCTCCCGGCTCCCGGCTCACCGTACGCACGCTGGCGGCCGTCCAACAACGTAATCTGACCACCGAGAGCGGTGCTGCTGGTGCGGAAGGTCTATCCATCGCGGGATTGGTGGGCACGGCGCAGGATCGGTATACGGATGATGCCGTGGCTGGTCTGCTGCGCGTCAAAACCGGCAGCCTCGGCACGGTTACGTCGATGGCCGGCAATGTGTCCCGCACCAATGGGGGAGCGTTGTCGTTTGCCGTGGTGGTCAACAATCCTGAGGATTATGCCGCCGCGCGTAGCGCCATCGACTCGTTTATCACCAAGCTCGCGGGGCTGTAAAAGAGGCATCAAGGGCCATCAAGGGCTACAAAGGCCGTAAACGTCCATAAACGCACGAGTGCCTATAACCAGAAAAAAGGTGGTGAGTACATGGCATATTCCGCACGATTGCGCAAGGCCGTAGGCGCGGTCCGCGCAACGCTGAGTGCCGTGGAACTATGCGATGTGCAGGCTCCCGAATTCGCGCAGCATGGGGACCATGCCGTTGCCGCCGATGCGCCGCTCGTGCTCGTGGCCTGTTCAGGCGGGCGCGATTCGATGGCACTGGCTGCGGTGAGCCATATCGTATGCACGTCCATGGGCGTGCGTTGCGGTGCCGTGATTGTGGATCACGGCTTGCAGGCAGGCTCCGAACGGGTCGCCAGCGAGGCCGCGGATCGTTGCCGCGCGTTGGGACTGGGCCCGGTCATCATGCGCAACGCAACCGTACAGGCGCGCGGCGAGGGCCTCGAAGCGGCCGCACGGCAGGCCCGGTATGACGAGCTGTGCGCCGCGGCGCATGAATCGGGTGCCATTGCCGTGCTGTTGGCCCACACTATGGACGATCAGGCGGAAACCGTATTGATTGGCCTGCTGCGCAGTCGAGGCGTGGATGCGTTGGCTGGCATGCCGCAGGTCTTCACACGCAGTGGCGCGACTTTTGCGCGGCCACTGCTTACCCTTACTCGAGCCGAAACCACCGGCATCTGTGAAGACTTAGGTGTGGAATATTGGGATGACCCCACCAATGGCGATGCGGTAGACGGCGAGTTGCCGAACGACTATCCGTTGCGCTCGCGGGTGCGTCACGACCTGCTGCCGGCCATCGAACGATTCGCTGGATTCAATGTCACCCGCCATTTCGCCGAAAGCGCACGGTTGGCCAGAATGGATAAGGAGTATCTGGATCAGCGATCCGACGAGGTGATGGGGGAGGCGGTTGCGGCAGTTGATTGGCCGGCATCGTCGGCAGCTGTATCGACCGATGCGCCACGAGCCTGTGTGGCAGGCGATACCAACGATTCGAGCCATGGCATCGGCCTGATGATCAGCGTCAAACGTATTGCACGTGAGCCAGAGGCGATTCGGTTGCGGGTCATCGCTCACGCGCTGAGCCAAGCCGGTGTGAACGCCAGTGCTGCCCAGATTGCCGCCATCGACCGGCTGGTCGTCGATTGGCATGGGCAAGGCGGCGTCTCACTTCCCAGAGGTTATTCAGCCAATCGCAAGAAACACGTCATTCGCGTGTGCCAAGATGGAGCGCATGCGAATCGCTGACGTTGAGGAAGATATTGACCACGAGCTGGTCAGCAAAGAACAGATTGATGCCAAGATCCACGAGATGGCTGCTCTCGCGAGCGAGGATTACCGCGATAAGAATCCGCTGCTCGTTGCGGTGCTGAAAGGGGCCGTGAATACGCTGGTCGCGTTCACCCAGGCCATGAGCATTCCTGTACAGATCGACTTCATGAGCCTGTCGAGCTATGGCTCGGGCACAGTGTCGAGCGGTGAGGTCACAGTCAGGCAGGATTTGTCCGCCGATGTTCGCGGACGGCACATTTTGATTGTGGAGGATATTGTTGATTCAGGACGCACGCTCGCGTGGCTGGTCGCAGAACTGAAACGTCGTGGTGCCGCTTCCGTGGAAGTCTTCGCTTTGCTGAGCAAGCCTTCCCGCCGAGAGGTGGACGTTGATGTGAAGTACGCCGGCTATGAGATTCCGGACGAGTTCGTCGTCGGCTTCGGCCTCGACTTTGACGAACGCTACCGCAACCTCGATTCGATCGCGGTCCTCAAGCCGTCCGTCTACCAAGGAGTGCAAGCATGAGCTTCCCGCAAGGGCCGGGTAACGGCAATAACCCGAACCCGAACAACAACCGTAACAACGGCAACCCGTTCACCAACCCGTTCAACCGTGGCAATAACGGGAACAATGGCAAAGGCAACAAAGAGAACCGCCCGATATGGCAGTCCCCCTGGCTGTGGGGTGCCGTGCTCGTGGTCATGGTTGTGCTGATGTTCCAGATGTTCGCCGGCGGTGGCACCAAAACCATCGATACTAAAGATGGTTTCGCGCTGATCAATCAGGGCAAGGCCACATACGCCGAGATCACGGACAACAAGCAGGTCGTCCGCCTTGAGCTGAAGAATGACTACACCAAGAAGAACGCCGACACCGGCAAGGTGACCAACTACGGCAAGAACGTGCAGTTCTACTACACCTTCGCCCAGGGCGCACAGGTGGCCAAGGCCGTGGAGAACGGCGATCTCGAAAAGGGCTGGACCTCGAATATCGAGCAGACCAGTGTGATGAGCTACCTCATCACCTCGATTCTGCCGTTCGTCATCATCCTTGCCTTGTTCTGGTGGCTGATGAGCCGCATGGGCGGTGCCGGCGGCATGCTCGGCATGGGCGGCAAGAAGAACAGCGGCAAGCTGCTCGAGGGCCAGACCCCCACCACCAAGTTCGCCGATGTGGCCGGTGAAGACGAGGCCGTGGCCGAAGTCGAGGAAATCAAGGACTTCCTCAAGGATCCGTCCAAGTACAAGGCGCTGGGTGCGCGCATCCCGCGCGGCGTGCTGCTGTACGGCCCTCCCGGCACCGGTAAGACGTTGCTGGCCCGAGCCATCGCAGGTGAGGCCGGCGTGCCGTTCTACTCGATGGCCGGCTCCGACTTCGTCGAGATGTTCGTCGGTCTCGGTGCCTCCCGTGTGCGTGACCTGTTCGATGAGGCCAAGAAGAACGCTCCCGCCATCATCTTCATCGATGAGATCGATGCCGTGGGTCGCAAGCGTGGCTCCGGTATGGGCGGTGGCCACGACGAGCGCGAGCAGACGCTGAACCAGCTGCTCGTCGAGATGGACGGTTTCGACAACGACACCAACCTCATCATCATCGCCGCCACCAACCGCCCTGACGTGCTTGACCCCGCTCTGCTGCGTCCGGGTCGATTCGACCGTCAGGTAGGTGTGGCCGCGCCTGATCTGGAAGGCCGTGAGGCAATTCTGAGGGTGCACGCCAAGGGCAAGCCGTTCGTACCGGACGTCGACCTGCATATGGTCGCCGTGCGCACGCCGGGCTTCACCGGTGCCGATTTGGCCAACGTGCTCAACGAAGCCGCGTTGCTGTGCGCCCGTGCCGGTGCCCAGTTGATCGACAACCGCGCCATCGACGAGGCCATCGACCGCGTTCAGGCCGGCCCGAAGCGCAAGTCCAAGGGCATGGCTCTGGAAGAGCTGCGCAACACCGCATACCACGAGGGTGGCCATGCGCTGGTGGCCGCCGCCTTGAACAACACCGATCCGGTGACCAAGGTGACGATTCTGCCGCGAGGCCGCGCCCTCGGCTACACCGCCGTCATGCCGACCTCCGACCGCTACTCGCAGTCGCGCAACCAGCTGCTCGACCAGATGGCCTACGCGATGGGTGGCCGCACCGCCGAGGAAATCGTCTTCCACGACCCGACTACCGGTGCTTCGAACGATATCGAGAAGGCTACGAGCATCGCCCGTACGATGGTGATCGAATACGGCTTCTCCGATAAGCTCGGCGCCATCAAGTGGGGTTCCGACGACGATCAGACCACTGTGATGGATGGTCTGCAGCCGCGCAAGTACTCCGATCGCACCGCTGAGGTAATCGATGACGAAGTGTTGAAGCTGGTGGAGACCGCGCACACCGAGGCATGGACCATCATCAACGACAACCGCGAGATTCTTGACGAGCTGGTCCGCCAGCTGCTGGTCAAGGAGACCCTGAACGAGAAGGAACTTGCGGCGATCTTCGCGCCGATCAAGAAGGCTCCGGTTCGTCCGGTGTGGCTGTCCAACGACCGCCGCCCCGACTCGGACAAGCCGCCGGTGGAGATTCCCGAAAGCCTCAAGCGCTCGGTCGGCATGAAGCCGGAAGAGTAGACACGATGACGATTCGGCCCGACCTGTTCATGTGGTTTCTCACGTACGCAGGCCGGGCCGACGTCGTTGTGGACAATGACAAGGGAGAGATGAGATGAACGAAAATATAGAGTCTTGCCAGCGGGAGAAACGCACATACGACGAGGAAGGCGTGCGCGAAGCCGTACGTCTGTTCCTGAAGTCGATTGGCGAGGATCCCAAGCGCGAGGGACTGGTGGAAACGCCTGACCGTATCGCCCGCGCGTGCCGCGAGCTGTTCGCCGGTCTGCAGGCCTCGCCGGCCGATGTGCTGGAGAAGCACTTCGACGTGGATACCGACGAGCTGGTGCTGGTCAAGGACATCGAACTGTATTCGGTGTGCGAGCATCACCTGCTGCCTTTCCATGGCGTGGCCCATGTGGGCTACATTCCCGCCAAGGATGGGGTGATGGGGCTGAGCAAGCTCGCCCGACTGGTTGAGGTGTATGCTCGCCGGCCGCAGGTGCAGGAGCGTTTGACCCAGCAGATCGCCGACGCGCTGGTCGAGTATGCGGGCGCACGTGGTGTGATTGTGGTGACCGAATGCGAGCACCTGTGCATGTCGATGCGCGGCATCAAGAAGTCTTCCGCCCGCACGGTGACCTCTGCGGTGCGCGGTCTGCTACGCAACCCCGCCACCCGAGCCGAAGCCATGAGTCTGATTCTTGACAAGTGACGCAACCTAGGCTCCCCTCTCTGAGGGGAGCTGTCGCCGTAGGTGACTGAGGGGAGCGAAGGGGAAACAATGAAGGGGAGATGACCTATGACTGATTTGCAGGCGTTGCATGACGCCACGCACACCATGGTGATGGGTGTGCTCAACATCACCGAGGACTCGTTCTCGGACGGCGGCCTGTGGCTGGACCCGGCCAAGGCGGCCCAGCACGGGCGCGACATGATGGCCGCCGGCGCGGACATCATCGACATCGGCGCCGAATCCACGCGCCCCGGCGCCAAGCGCGTTGCCGAGGCCGACGAACTGGCCCGCATCACCGGTGCCGTCAAGACATTGATTCCGGCCGGTGCCATACTGTCCATCGACACCACGCGCGCATCCGTGGCCGCCGCTGCGCTGAGCGAGGGCACCCAGATCATCAACGACGTCTCCGGTGGCACGCTGGATGCCGAACTGCCGCATGTGGTCGCCGACCACGACTGCCTGTACATCGTGCAGCATTGGCGCGGTTGGCTCGCCGGCTCCAAGGGCGCGAACCCCGATCAAGACACCTCCGTCTACGAGCACGGTGTATTGACCGACGTGCACGACGAACTCATGCGCCAAGTCGACGGCGTGCTGGCCGCCGGCGTAAAGCCTGAGCGCATTATCATCGATCCTGGTCTGGGCTTCTCCAAGCCCGGCATCGAGCATAACCTACCGCTGCTGACCGGGCTCGAGACCTTCCGCGCCACTGGATATCCGGTGCTGATTGGCCAGTCCCGCAAGCGCTTCATTTCGGCGATGCTTACCGGGGCGGGTACTGCCGGTGCTGATGGCCCGACCATGGCCCAGCGCGATGACGTGACCGCAGCCTTGTCCGCCCTGTCCGCCGAGCACGGCGCATGGGCCGTGCGCGTACACGATGTGGCCAAAAGCCGCGCCGCCGTCATCGCCGGCAACACCTGGCGCGAATACGCATGATTCCCCTGGCTCCCTGTTTTTGGTTGCTTCTAGGTCTTGGCTCCCCTCGGGCGAGGGGAGCTGGCGCCGAAGGCGACTGAGGGGGAGCATTTGAACAGAAAGCCTTACCAATGGACACCATCACACTTACCGGCGTACATGCCAACGGCACCCACGGTGTGCTCACCTTTGAACACGAACGGCCACAAACCTTCGTCGTGGACGTCACCCTGCACCTTGATCTGGCCGCCGCCGGCCAATCCGACGATCTCAATGACACCATCGATTACGGCCGCGTGGCCAAGGATATCGTGGCTGTCATCGAAGGCCCTCATGTGGACCTGATCGAGCGTCTGGCCCAACGTATCGCGGATAAGATTCTTGCCGATGCGCCGGCCGTCGCCTCCATCGACGTCACCGTGCACAAGCCTCACGCGCCCATCGTCGTGGCTTTTGCAGATGTATCGGTCTCCATCTCGCGCGTGCGTGCCACCGATAATGGACGCACTGCTGAAAAGCATGCCATCCATAACGCGGTGGTGGCCTTGGGGGGCAATGTGGGCGAGGTGGAATCCACCTTGCGAGCCGCCGTTCGGGAGATTGACGCGCTGCTTGGCACACAGGTGACCGGTATTTCGCCGCTTTACCGCACGGCCGCGTGGGGCATGGCTGACGGTACGCCGGATTTCCTGAACGCCGTGGTGGAGCTTGGAACCACAATGGGCAGCCACGAATTGCTCGCCGCGTTGCAAAACATCGAAGCGAACCATGGGCGAATTCGTGAGAATCATTGGGATTCCAGGCCGTTGGACTTGGACATTATCGACTTTGATGGCATCACCAGCGCGGATCCGGATCTGGCATTGCCCCATCCGCGTGCTTGGCAGCGCGCATTTGTGCTGGCTCCCTGGGCGGCGCTGAATCCGAACGCCAAACTTGCTGGAGCCCATGAGGGGCCTGTAGCCGATTTGCTGGCCGCCGCGCCGGACCGTAACGCCGTGCAGCTCGAGAGCGAAGACTGGATGCTCGGCGGGCATGCAGTCAAGCAAGAATCAGCGTTGGAGTCGGAACCCGTCTCACGCAAGGCGATTATTTCGCTGGATTCCACCTCGCAGGATGCCGAACGGCTGTTCCGCGAAACCATCGTTTCCATCGACAGTGTTCCTGGCAATCAGGTACAGGGCATCTCGCCGCTCTACCATGTCAGCCATTTCGACAGTCCGGACGCGATGAGCGCGGTCATCCAAATCGAAACCAAGTTGCCGCCCGCCGACCTGATTGCCGTATTGGGCAGCATCGAAAGCGTTCATGACCTGGCAGTCGACCTTGACCTTGTTGACATGGAAGGCGTGACTTCCGACGAGCCCAACTGCAGCATTCCTTGGCCGTCGGCCCGTAACCATGCGTCGGTATTGGCACCTTGGCTGGATATGGACCCGAATGCTTCTCTGGGCGGCGACCCGGTGGCCTTCCTTTTGGCCATGGCACCGGATGCCGGACAGGTCGGATTGCTATCGGACAACTGGATACTGTCGAATAGTTGAGCTGATGGCGGAACCAGTTACGAACGGTAGGCTAGAAACCAGACGGTGACGGACCAGTCTCCGGCCTCGAGCAGCCAGGCACGGCAATGACGAAAAAACAAATCAAGATGAACGGCCAAAGCGCGAAGGCCGTTCGCAAACAGCAAACAGCAACGCAACGATAAGGAGGCCGGACATGAAAACACGGCGAACACCATGGTGGCAGTATGTGATCGGTGCCGTGTTGGGCCTGTTGGCGGGTATCGGTCTGGCCTCCTACGGCGAAAGCTCGGGACTGTCGCTGATTGGTGCGCCTTGGATTGTGCCCGGATTGCTGGCCGTACTGGGCGTTATTGTGCTGATCTTGGCCCTGCAAGTGCATAAATACGCGAATACCGACCCCAAGAAACGTCCGCATAGCTTCATCAATCCCACTATCGCGGTGTATACGCTGGTGTTGGCAAAGGCACTGGGATTGGCGGGCGCAACGCTCGCCGGCTGGTATGGCGGTCAGATTGTGGTGAGCTTGAGCCATATCGAGGCGGATTTCTATGCACACGCCGTCACCGAGTGCGCAATTGCGGCCGTGGTGTGCATCGCCGACATGATCATCGGCATTATCGGCGAATGGTTGTGCCAGCTACCGCCGAACGAAGGCCCCGAAAACCCGAAAATCAGGGAAGCCAAGCGCCGTAGCGACATAGCCCAAGCCTACAAGCGGTAGGGGTGACTATTCCTACGGCACGCGCACCATAGCTTCCTGAGCGATGGCCGCCACCAAGTCGCCATTCTGCGCATACACTTTGGCAATGCCGAGTCCGCGTCCGTGCGCGGCGATAGGCGTATCCTGCACATACAAATGCCATTCGTTGATATCGATATCCTGATACCACCACATCGAATGGTCGATGGACGCATAGGAAATGCCCGGTGTGGAAATCGACAGTCCGGCGCGGCGCAGCACCGGCTCCATCATCACCTGATCGCAGCCAAGCGCCAGCATCGCACGATGCATGACCTGCGGCACATCGACGTGGCCATCGGCCTTCATCCACACCATCTGCTTGCCGGAATCATGCTCGGCGGAATCCTTGTCCGCGCGCAGCATCACGGTCGGCGTCACGTGGCGGATATCGAACGGCGATTTCTCGGCATAGTAATTGGCGAACGGCGACTTTTCGGCGAACGGCTGCATGAGTTCCTTAGCGGAAGTCAACGTTTCGGGATCGGGCAGGTTTTCCGGCATCGGATCGGCAAATTCCACACCCTCCTGGCCTGTCTCCTGGAAAGAGGCGATGGCCGTGAGAATCGACCCCTCGGCTTGGGTGACGTTGACCCGACGAGCGGAGAACGAGCGGCCGTCGCGAAGGTTCTCGACGTCAAACAACAGGTCTTGACGAATATCGCCGGCGGCAATGAAATAGCCATGTACCGAATGCGGCAGGCGTGAAGGGCGCACTGTTTTGGACGCGGCGATCACCGACTGGGCGATGACCTGGCCACCGTAGACGCGGCCGGTGGGGAAGTACATACTCTCGCCATTGATATATGTGTGATTGCGGTAAGCGGAAGGCTCGCCCAACTTCAGCACCTTCACCAGATGGTCCAATGGAGTTACGGTGGTTGCCTGAGCCATGGCGTTCCTCGATTCTTGTTCTGCTGTGTTCAATATTCGGTTATCGTATTCCAACCTATGGTTGGCAGTCTATCCGGTGGGGGTTAAAAGTTCCGGGAGCGAAATGTAACGAGACTGTTTGGAAGGTAAACGGTGGGTTATGCGGTGCATTGCCGCTACGTTGCTGCTGCGCTGCCGGTGTGTTGCCGTAGGCGACTATGGGATTTTATGGGATGCGGGGCGGGCAGCCATGGAGCAAATATGGGGAAAGCCGCCCCTGAGGGACGGCTTTCGACGTATAAAGCGCGTTGTGGCACTAATGCCGGCGTATCTCAGCCGCGCACAAGCTTCTTGTGCAGGCGGTGCGGGCGGGCCGCATCCTCACCGAGTCGGGCCACCTTGTTCTCCTGGTAGGCCTGGAAGTTGCCTTCGAACCAGTACCACTTGGCCGGGTTGTCGTCGTCGCCTTCCCACGCGAGGATATGCGTGGCGACGCGGTCGAGGAACCAACGGTCGTGGGAAATCACCACAGCGCAGCCAGGGAATTCGAGCAGCGCGTTTTCGAGGGATTCCAAGGTCTCGACGTCCAGATCGTTGGTGGGCTCGTCGAGCAGCAGCAGGTTGCCGCCCTGCTTCAGGGTCAGGGCCAGGTTCAGACGGTTGCGTTCACCACCGGACAGCACACCAGTCAGCTTCTGCTGATCGGCGCCCTTGAAGCCGAAGCTGGCCACATAGGCGCGGGTCGGCACCTCCACACCGGCCACCTCGATGAAGTCGAGGCCGCCGGACACGGCTTCCCACAGGTTCTTGTTCGGATCCAGGCCCTCACGGTTCTGGTCCACGTAGCTGATTTTGACGGTGTCGCCGATCTTCAGCTCGCCGCTGGTCAGCGGCTCCAGGCCCACGATGGTCTTGAACAGCGTGGACTTACCCACGCCGTTCGGGCCGATTACGCCGACGATGCCGTTGCGCGGCAGCGTGAAGGACAGGTCGTCGATGAGCACACGCTCGCCGAAGGCCTTGTGGATGTGGTTGGCTTCCAGCACGGTGGAACCCAGGCGCGGGCCGGCCGGAATCTGAATCTCGGAGAAGTCGAGCTTCTTGTTGTTGCGTGCCTCGTTTTCCATCTGGTCGTAACGCTCCAGACGGGCCTTGTTCTTGGCCTGACGGGCCTTGGGGGAGGAGCGCACCCAGTCGAGCTCGTTCTTCAGTCGCTTGGCGAGCTTGGCGTCCTTGGCTCCCTGGATCTCCAGACGCTTGGCCTTGGTCTCCAAGTAGGTGGAGTAGTTGCCCTTGTACGGGTACAGGTGGCCGCGGTCGACCTCGCAAATCCATTCGGCCACATTGTCCATGAAGTAACGATCGTGGGTGACGGCGATGACTGCGCCCTTGTACTGGTGCAGGAACTGTTCCAGCCACAGGATGGACTCGGCGTCCAGGTGGTTGGTGGGCTCGTCGAGCAGCAGCAGGTCCGGGGCCTCAAGCAGCAGCTTGCACAGGGCCACACGGCGGCGCTCGCCACCGGAGCACACGTTGACCGGGGTGTCCGGGTCCGGGCACTGCAGGGCGTCCATTGCCTGCTCGAGCTGGGAGTCGAGGTCCCAGCCGTCGGCGGCGTCGATCTCGGTCTGCAGCTTGCCCATCTCTTCCATCAGGGCGTCGAAGTCGGCGTCCGGATTGGCCATCTCCTCACCGATTTCATTGAATCGGGCGACCTTCTCGGCAATCGGGCCGAACGCCATCTTGATGTTCTCGCCCACGGTCTTGGTGTCGTCCAGCGGCGGCTCCTGCTGCAGGATGCCGACCGTGAAGCCCGGGGTCAGGCTGGCCTCGCCGTTGCTCACGGTCTCCAGGCCGGCCATGATCTTGAGCAGGGTGGACTTACCCATGCCGTTCGGGCCCACGACGCCGATCTTTGCGCCGGGCAGGAAGCTCAGGGTCACGTCATCGAGAATCACGCGGTCGCCGTAAGACTTGCGGGCCTTGATCATCTGAAATACGAATTCTGCCATGTTGTGCAGTTACTCCTTAAAAAGGGGTTGGAATTCCGCTGTTTCTTTAGTCTTTAGTTTGTGATGGATACGCTGTGTGCAGCGCGGAGCACGCCCCCGAATCACGGATCGCGGTGCGTCGCGTCAGGCCTGTGCCGCCCTGTCCGCATAACGATCGAATCCACGCCAAACCACCGCCCACCATGGTATCGGAAGGGCTGGAATGGCGGGCGTCGCTATGGCTTGGAGGGGTAATGGATGGGCCTGACATTGCCGTGGCGCGACGCGCCGGGCGGCGCGCCGTGGTCCAGTGATGCTGTAGTATATCCTCTTGTGCTTCATTGAGGTACAGATGGCCCCGTAGCTCAGTTGGTTAGAGCGCCGCCCTGTCACGGCGGAGGTCACCGGTTCAAGTCCGGCCGGGGTCGCCACCAAGCTCCTGACAAATGTCAGGAGCTTTTTTGTTCTTTTGCCGTATTTCGTGGTGTAGGGCGAAATATGGGGTTATAGGCCAAAATGTGTGTCTGGTGTTTAGTCGTTTGATGGCCATTCGACTCTGGCATGGAAGCTGTTTCAGTCGATGCCGATGCCGTATCGCATGGAAATACCGAAGGTTTCGTGCTGGCCTTGGGGCTCTGCTCGACACGCCGATAGTCTGAATGACAACGTTTGCTATTGAATGACAACGTTAGCGTTAACAGTGCTTATAAATGGTGAAAAACGTGTGCAGGGTCACATTGGCAGAACGTGCGCGAGATATGACAAATCATGAAAAATACGCTATGGGAGGTCATGGCAACTCGTTACTATTTTCGCTGTCTCGTACGCCACACAAGCCTTCAAGGAGTAAGCCATGACCACGCTCGCCATTGATATCGGAGGAACTAAGATCGCCGCCGCCGTCTGCGATGAAAACGATAGCATCATCCAGCGCTGGCGCGTCCCCACGCCGATGGATGCCGACGCCATCAACCAGCACATCGCCGAGGTGTACCGCGAGGCTGTGGCCGCCGGACACACCGATATCGAGGCCATCGGCATCTCCGCCGCCGGCAACGTGAGCGCCGACCGCAAGACGCTCACCTTCTCCGCCAACATCCCGGCCTGGATCAACTACGACCTGTCCGAGCACGTCGGCGCGCTGATCGACCATGCCGTGCCGGTCGTTGTCGAGAACGACGCCAACTGCGCCGGCTGGGGCGAATACGTGCACGGTGCCGGCCAGGGCAGCTCCAACATGGTCGCCCTGACCGTGGGCACCGGCCTCGGCGGCGCCATCGTGATCAACGGTCAGCTGTACCGCGGCTCCTTCGGCATGGCCGCCGAACTCGGCCACCTGCCGATGGTCCCGGACGGCGACCACTGGATCTTGCCG
>OATY01000200.1_pt1 | contig 20436 bp, 21 predicted proteins | sample 1476101 | NCBI WGS metagenome assembly OATY01 (sample SAMEA2579994, study PRJEB22360) | human gut metagenome
CATGGGACACGGCCAGCCACCAAGACCCCGAACCGTTCCCCGGCTTAACAACAAAACCGGCTTAATCGCTGTGGAGTATGGGATCGGCGCCTTCGGGCAGCTTCTCCTCGAGCATGGCGAGCAGCCGTTGCTGCTGGGCGAGGTCGGGGTGCCGGCTGACATCCCAGGCCACAATCTCCTTGGATCCCATGTCGTATATGGGCGCGAGGTACGCCTTGCCGCCCGCCGCCCTGAACTCGGTGACGTCCGTGCCCAGCTTCGCCCACGGCCGGTCGGCCGCGAAGTCGCGTTCCAGCAGGTTCGGCGGCTTCGCGCCCGTATCGCCTTGGTATGAGCTGTATCTGCGGTATGGGTTCGGGCGGCGTATGGCGCACTTCAATCCCATGCGGCGCATAACCCTGAGCACGCTCTTATGGCTCACGCGCACGCCGAACTCGTATACGAGGCACATGCGCACCTGCCGGTGGCCGCACCCGTTGGGCGTGCGATGGAAGACCTCGGCGACCATCGGCTCGATATCCGGCCGGGTGACCGGCTCGGGATGCGAAAGGAGATAGTAGTAGGTGCTTCTCGCCAATCCCGCGATTTTCAACAGGCACCGGAGCGGATGGCCGAGCCCCGCCAGCGTCGAGACGATCACCGACTTCTCCCGGTTGTCGGCCTCGGCGCCAGCAGAGCGCGGGCTTTTTCCAGATACGCGACCCTCGCCTTGAGATACGCGTTCTCCTCCTCGAGGAGCTGTTCGCGCGTGGGAGCCGGTTTCGGTTTGGATTTCGCGCCCTTCGGCCTGCCCTTGGGCTTCGGGCGCAGCGCCTCCGGCCCTCCGCGACGATAGTCCTGGCACCACTGTTTCAGACACGTCCGGCTGGCGATGCCATAACGTTCCATGACCTCCGGCCTGCTCATCCCACGTTCCAGATGGTCGAGCACAGCGGCGAGCTTCGTCTCGTAATCGTATTTCCTGTTGCCCTCGCGTTCTCCCATGAGCGCCGCCTCTCCGCCGATCCGGTATGACAACAACCATTCTCTCGTGGTTTCCTTGGACACACCAAGCCGGCGGGCGAGCGACTTGGCGCCGATCCCATCGCGAATCAACCCGACGACGATTCTCATATACTCGACATCGTATGAACCCCTGCGTTTCCGTGACATAGAAAACCGCACCTCCAAATCATCGGACATGAATTACTCCAGTCCAACAATCGGGGTGCGGTTCACGGGGGGATGATCCGTTGCCGTCGGTGTCGGCCTTGACGCCGAAGTAGTTTGCCTCGCACGAGCGGGGATGATCCGGAGATAGCCGACGCACTGGAATCGGCCGCAGGGTTTGCCCCGCACGCGCGGGGATGATCCGTTCGGCGGCGCACTGGTGCCGTCCCACACATTGTTTGCCCCGCACGCGCGGGGATGATCCGTTTTGGGGGTCAAGAATTTCATCTTCGGACATGTTTGCCCCGCACGCGCGGGGATGATCCGGAAAGCGCGGCCGTTTGTGACGCCCTACGCGAGTTTGCCCCGCACGCGCGGGGATGATCCGGCGTCGAACAGTTCCGATTGGCTTGGTTCCTCGTTTGCCCCGCACGCGCGGGGATGATCCGTAACCTCCCCCGAAACCTTCAAAACGCTTACGGTTTGCCCCGCACGCGCGGGGATAATCCGGAATGAAAAGACGGGGATAACCCCCCGACTGATGTTCCGGTCTAAAGAGCCGGTTGCGTGGGATCCCCGTTACTTCGATTCTACCATACGCGTTTGCCCCGCACGCGCGGGGATGATCCGGCCGGCGGCGCTGGCATTCCGATTCACTGGCAGTTGTCCCGCATGCGCGGGGGTGATTCTTCCAGACAGTCGTCCATCGCCCGTGCCACTTCAGTTGTCCCGCATGCGCGGGGGTGATTCAGACAATTCCATGAGCATTAGGGGCATCCTGTTAAGACAACCTGCCATGCCCAAACTGTAGGATAACCCCAGTGAGTCTAAGCCGGCCACGTATATCGCCTATGACTGGGAGGAAGTCAAGAATCAGGCAACAAATCGTGTATGTCCTCAGTACCTAGCGCTTTCATCAGGCATAAAGCCGTCCGAACTCGCATATCTCGTACGTCGTACATGCCGCGCTTATAGTCGCCTACTCGGTTGGCGCTTAGGCCGCTGGCGCTGCCAACTTGCTCTAGCGTCAAGCCGCGTTGCTTTCGCAACTCTCTCATACCCATATTGGCTCATTTCCCTAGCTGGGTTGTGGGTCCGATTATATGTTCAAAACTGAATGGCTGTGGATGAGCAGAACAATGAAACTGCACGGCCCTTACACACCAAAATTGGAAGATTCGCATTGTTATGTGTGCCGTCCTCAATATCAACGCACATGATGGATTTGGACGGTTATCGGTTCAGACTGTCGCGGTCGAGTAAGAACTGCTTGAGGCCCATCGTCGTGATGCCGTTTTCGTCATGACTGACGCGAACATTGCCGCCAACGATGATAACTTTTCTGAACGAATCTCCGATGTTGAGCAATGGTCTTTTCTCTTGAGCTTGTTTGTCTTCGTCGGGCAGCGCGAAAGCCGATTGGATGTAGTATCGGTTGCTTCCTAGATTGGCTACAAAATCAACTTCCACTTGACGATGACTGGTTGTTCCGTTGTCTCGTTGAGGCAAGTTCACGATGCCAACGTCCACTGAATATCCTCGCAGCTTCAGTTCGTTGTAGATGATGTTCTCCATGATATGAGTCTCTTCTTGTTGCCTGAAGTTGAGTCGAGCGTTACGAAGGCCGATATCCTCGAAGTAATACTTCGACAGAGCCCCAATATGTCGGCGTCCTTTGATGTCATATCGTGAGGCTTTCGTGATGAGGAACGCATCTTCGAGATAGCCAAGGAATTTGACAATGGTCGGCTGCGAAATGCTAAGTTTGGCCGCGCTCTTGAATGTGTGTTCCAGTCGTGTCGGATTAGTCAAGGAGCCGATACCTGACGCGAGAACATCCACAAGTTCCGAGAAGCCAGCTTCGTTGCGTATGTTATTGCGCTCGATGATGTCTCGCAGATAGATCTCATCCATCAAATGATTCAGATATGCGGTTTTGGCCGTGTCATCTGGTTGCGCGAGAACCAGCGGCAGGCCACCAAACGTCATGTAATCGTTCCACGCATCCGTCCAGTCGCCTTGGACGGCCGCGTAGTATTCGGCGAAACTCAAGGGGTGAACTCGGATTTCATCACCGCGGCCTCTAAACTCGGTGATGATATCCGTCGAAAGAAAGCGTGAGTTGCTGCCGGTCACGTATACATCGGCGTTGCCAAAATGCAGGAAACCATTGAGCACATCTTCGAAGTCGGGCATGAATTGCACTTCATCGAGCATGACGTAATATAGGCCGTTGTCTTTGATTGAGTTCTTGACATACTGGTAGCACACATCCGGATCGCGAAGACTCTTGTTGGCTCGATCATCGAGTGCTATCTCGATGATGTGGTCTTCGGGCACTCCGGAATCCAACAAATGCTGTTTGAACAAGGTAAACAGTAGATATGATTTGCCGCATCGGCGTATGCCGGTGACGATTTTCACCAAACCGTTGTGTTTGCGATCGATGAGTTGCTGTAGGTAGTCATCTCTGGCGATGGTCTTCATGGAGCACTCCTATTTTGAGAAAATCCAATTTATGCACTTTTTCTAAAGTAAAGTCTAGTTGATGAACCAAAGGGTTTCATGCATGGTAAAGCTCTATTTTGAAAAACCTGAACAGTTTAGCTTTTTGAAAAATACAGAAGATTGGGATACTGCTGAGCAGGTCCTAGTTGAGCATCTGGAAGAACGTTTTCAGCCCGGAAGCGTTAACGAAATGATTATTCGGAGGTCTGGACACCGGGATGTTATTCAGAGCTGGCACTAGTTCTATTGAGGAACGGTGCGATTGTGTTTGGCATTGGGTCTGGGGTGCGTGGATTGAAATGATTCCCAGCGGCGCACTAGTCCCCACTGCCTGAAACTCATTGTGAGCAGAGGGCAATTAGGCGGACACGAAAACTTTGATAACTTAACAGTGTTGCCGAATGCCGGTTGTAATCTGCGTAGTGAGAGTGCGTTACACAAGATTGCGTAAATGAGTTGCGACTACCGACGTCTAGCCTACTGGGCTAGTGAGGATAAGAGAGCGGGTTTCCGGCATGGAATTGTCCCCGCTATGGACGTTGCCACTCATGGTGGCAGACATGGGGATACATCTCCTTGCGACGGCTAAACCGAACGTCTGGAACTGTATAATTGGGCCCACCGAATATAAGTGAGGTGGGCAATGAGTCTAAGGGAACTAAGGCAGAAGCGAGGATATACCCAACGCCAACTAGCCGATAAAATCGACGGAGTCGGTTATGGGCGTATCGCTGATTACGAGAACGGACGGCGTCCGATTGAGGGTATGTCGCTTGGCGTTGCGCTGAAAATTTGCGACGCGCTTAAGGTGAGTAACCCTCGCAAACTGTTAGAGGCTGAGAGGCCGAAAGAAAACACTAGCGAAAGCTAGGTGTGAGCCCTATGAATCTTTAGCGTAGGCCGGTTAGCGGCTTAATCAGGTGCAAGTCCTGACTACGCACGACGGTGGCTAGAATCTAGTCGCCTAACATAAATGCCCCATGAGTACCGCAAATACTCATGGGGCTGACCTTTATCAATTGAGAGATTAAAAAGGCGGTACTCATTGTACCGCCTCACGCGGAAGTGAGGAAACCATGAGTAAGTGTGTCGCGGCCGTTGCCGCATTAATCGCCTTGATGTCGTTAGCCGCTTGCGGTACCGATACCGCGAACATCCCCCAATGTCTCAATGAAGACGGTTCCGGCCAAACGGGACTCTGCTACTGGGGCTCGGCCCAGATGGGCAACGGTAGGGGCACTGGCCTGTACGTCTACCGTGACGGTGTGCTAATCGGTGAACGCTACTAAGGAGTGTGCGTTATGTCTACTGAAACTCGCTACTTGGGGGTGGTGACGTTTTGTTGGACTTCGTTGTCTGTATGGTCGTTGGTCAGTGTACCGGATGGTTTCAGACGACGAGCCCGAGCTGGATGCGTTTGTCCATGATGCTCATGCCGTATTCGGTCTTGATGCGCTTGTCGCGGTACCAGACCATGTACTCGTCGAGCATCGCGGTGAACTCGTCGATCGTCACGCCCCGGAAGCTCCTCTTGTGGAAGAACTCCTGCTTGAGACGGCCGAAGAACCCCTCCGCGGCCGCATTGTCCGGCGAACAGCCCTTCGCGCTCATCGACCGGGTCAGCCCGTGCTCGGTGCAGATGCGGATCCATTCCGGCCACCGGTAATGGCAACCCCTGTCGGAGTTAAACCGACATCGGTTTAATTCCGACATGGGATGGCAATACCAGCACGACTGGTGGCGGAACAGGCTCGGGGAACTGGGCATCCGCCAGTCCATGAGCCGCAAGGGCAACTGCATCGACAACGCCGCCACCGAGCAGGTGTTCGGCCACCTCAAGGACGAGTTCCACACCGGCCGCCGGTTCGCCTCGTACGAGGAGTTCAAGAACGAACTGGACGCGTACATCATCCACTGGAACACCAGACGACGCCAGATACGACTGGAGGGACACACCCCGGAGGAATTCCGGAACATGTCCCTCACAGCCTAATCAGGTACCCTTAATAAACCACGTCCAACTTCCGGGGCGCAGTTCACCGCGCGTGCGGGGCAAACTTGTTGCCAGCGAGAGGAAGTCGCTGATTTCCGGATCATCCCCGCGCATGCGGGGCAAACGTCGGCCGCGTCCATGTCCACGAACTCCAGTGCGGATCATCCCCGCGCATGCGGGGCAAACCAGCGGAAGTCGCTGGGGCTTGGACGGCAACGCGGATCATCCCCGCGCATGCGGGGCAAACGCCCCAGTCCATGTTGCGGCCCGCGACCCAGCCGGATCATCCCCGCGCATGCGGGGCAAACCAACAGCGTGCCGGCGAAGCGCAGCTCGCATGCGGATCATCCCCGCGCATGCGGGGCAAACGGCATCCACCGTCGCCGTGTAATCCTGTGATGCGGATCATCCCCGCGCATGCGGGGCAAACGGTCAGCAATTCCTCACGAACCTCGGCACGTTCGGATCATCCCCGCGCATGCGGGGCAAACCCCGCCTTGAGCGTGATGACAGCCGCACCCGCCGGATCATCCCCGCGCATGCGGGGCAAACTTGGGTTTGGATTCGATTCTTTCAGACAACGACGGATCATCCCCGCGCATGCGGGGCAAACGAGCAGGACACCGACTCCGACCCCGACCCCGACCGTATCGGATCATCCCCGCGCATGCGGGGCAAACGCGGCGGCGGGCAGGATACGCACGTTGAGGCGCGGATCATCCCCGCGCATGCGGGGCAAACAAGGGGGCAGGAGGAAACTTGAACGGGAGATACGGATCATCCCCGCGCATGCGGGGCAAACTCGTGCTCTTGCTCGGCCTGACCAACGCCGCACGGATCATCCCCGCGCATGCGGGGCAAACTCCTCGGGCGCGTTCTCGATGATCCGGCTGATCGGATCATCCCCGCGCATGCGGGGCAAACGGGTCGGGTCAGTCCCTGTCGGAATCCTTGCTCGGATCATCCCCGCGCATGCGGGGCAAACCCAATCCCACCAGAGAAATGGAAAGGAGGACGCGGATCATCCCCGCGCATGCGGGGCAAACAACGGGAACAACTAGATTTCGAGAGGGTTTTCCGGATCATCCCCGCGCATGCGGGGCAAACCACGTTCCTCAACAAGACGCTCGCCAACCCCGCGGATCATCCCCGCGCATGCGGGGCAAACTAGTGATTATTTTTCCTCGGAGATAATATCATCGGATCATCCCCGCGCATGCGGGGCAAACCTCATTGTTTTCGGTGTCGTCCATACTCACCTCGGATCATCCCCGCGCATGCGGGGCAAACTCGAGGTCAAAGAATTTAAATCCACGGCGACTCGGATCATCCCCGCGCATGCGGGGCAAACGTCGACCTTGGGTATGACGGTGGTGCGTCCGTCGGATCATCCCCGCGCATGCGGGGCAAACTTCGCCACGCTGGTGGGCTCCCAGCTTCAGAACGGATCATCCCCGCGCATGCGGGGCAAACGGTGTGTGGGGCGTGTTCAACATCCGTGGCCACGGATCATCCCCGCGCATGCGGGGCAAACTGACCTTGACAAGTTCTACGGTGATGTGAATGCGGATCATCCCCGCGCATGCGGGGCAAACCCATGCAGACCGCCGATAAGGTGGATGAACACCGGATCATCCCCGCGCATGCGGGGCAAACGGCGAGGCCCTGCACGTCAAGCGCCGACTTGACGGATCATCCCCGCGCATGCGGGGCAAACTCGGTCATCGCCATAGACGCTATGGTCGTGCCCGGATCATCCCCGCGCATGCGGGGCAAACACCTCGACCGAGGGCAACGCCGACAGCACGTACGGATCATCCCCGCGCATGCGGGGCAAACAACGCGCGTTTATAGAAAACACGTTGAAACCGCGGATCATCCCCGCGCATGCGGGGCAAACAGACGTTGCGCGATGGTCAGGCAATTGGCGTACGGATCATCCCCGCGCATGCGGGGCAAACTCTCGCCTACTACAAGCCGCTACAACTTCCCTCGGATCATCCCCGCGCATGCGGGGCAAACAGCGCCTTACGTCCATCGAACATTTTGCAGAGCGGATCATCCCCGCGCATGCGGGGCAAACGGCGGTGCCAACTGTCGCAGATGGCACGCGATCGGATCATCCCCGCGCATGCGGGGCAAACATGCGGTGGCCGGCGCGGCCCGGCGTGTAGTGCGGATCATCCCCGCGCATGCGGGGCAAACATCGGGGTTGACGTATCCGATGCCTTCGGTTGCGGATCATCCCCGCGCATGCGGGGCAAACACCATCATCCCCCGGGAGACGACAGTCCCAGCCGGATCATCCCCGCGCATGCGGGGCAAACCAGGCCGCAACCGCCAAGGCATCCGGTGTCAACGGATCATCCCCGCGCATGCGGGGCAAACCTCCACTTCGCCGCCAGCACATCCTGCACCGCCGGATCATCCCCGCGCATGCGGGGCAAACTGGACGGCGGCCGAATCGAACGGCTTCCCGGTCGGATCATCCCCGCGCATGCGGGGCAAACTCATCCACCGGTAGAATCCGACGACCGCGTTCCGGATCATCCCCGCGCATGCGGGGCAAACGTTCTTTAATTACCGTACTAGATGATGGAATACGGATCATCCCCGCGCATGCGGGGCAAACATCTTATCCGAACCGGTATTTATCCAAACAATCGGATCATCCCCGCGCATGCGGGGCAAACCATGTCCACGTAGTCGAGGATGTCGTCGCCGCAGGATCATCCCCGCGCATGCGGGGCAAACTCCACGTACATCATCCACTTGGCGACCGGCAGCGGATCATCCCCGCGCATGCGGGGCAAACGGCCATGTCGGCGTTCTTGTCGTCGCCAGCGTCGGATCATCCCCGCGCATGCGGGGCAAACTATAGCAAGGTAGGCGAATTTATGCCCGAGGCCGGATCATCCCCGCGCATGCGGGGCAAACGTTCGGCTCCCAGTCGAGTATGGGTACAATGCCGGATCATCCCCGCGCATGCGGGGCAAACGTAGTGAGAGACGGTTTTTCCTGACTGCCCGCAGGATCATCCCCGCGCATGCGGGGCAAACAGTCCGATTTTATGCGAAAACTCTTGAGCGCTGGACCCTCAATAATTGGATTCGCACAGTGGCTCCAATCTTCGTACTATTGTTCCTGCCTCCAGTCATCGGCCAAAACGCCTATATCGAGAGGCACTACTCCAACCAGTCTTTTTCTTGGTTTTCAAAACTCCATTACGCTTCTGCTTTTGACTTGAGTTTGGTCGCATAATCAGCTTTAATCCATCATAATCCGCTGGCTCCCATTCTTGCCCATGTGTTCTGAAGTCCAAACCTTGTTCGTTATTGGAAGAGTACACCATGACGGCACGCCCTTCGCCAATATTCTCCAATATCTGCTGCCACAGCAGCTCCCGAACACGAGCAGAAACTTTGCCTACATAGACACCAGGGGATACCTCAAACAGCCAACGTGTCAAGTGTCCACGCAGCTTCGGAGGGGACACTGTAAGTACGATAACAATCATTATGAGCCCCTATGCTTCTGCTTGTTTGCTCGATTGTCCTATATCTTATACTGGCATATCGTCCGCACTAGAATTCGCCATCTTCCACGTCAAAATCTACATGCAAATCCCCATCATCATTGATGAACATGTCCGATTCGACTGAGTAATTTTTGCCGCTCGCTCTATATCCCGAAGCCCCAGCCCACAACTGCGTCGTAATATCTTCAACTTCCGGAGAATCCGATTCGGCCTCATCCGGAGTCAATAACAACGAACGTATATCCTTCACACAACGTTGCATAAATTTCCCATCTTTCATTCTGTCTCGTATGCCTCGACGAGCCGCGACGGATACATCATCAACTTGCTGTGCCACTAAATCAAATGCCAGAGGAATCGTGATATCCACTTTGTACAAATCTGCAATGTCATAGACAAAACTTCGCTCATTTCTTGCGTGAACGAACCCCAATCCAGGAGAACACCCAAGAGCAACGATAACTGCATGCACCACACCGTACAGAGACGTATTAGCAGCAGACAACGCACGATTCGCCTCATCCGCATCATCGAAATCCGTGACTTTGTACGATCGCCCTGACCATATTACCCCGGTACGTTTTGATTCTCGCTCATACGCTCGGCGAACTCGTGTTCCCTCTTTACCAAGTAGTTGTTGCATGGTAAGACCATCAGTTGATTCATCAGGAAACCGCATCGCATACATCTTCCGAGCCACTTTCACACGGGTGCGCTCGGAAGACACCAACTTGGCCTGCGCTTCCAACAATCTCGTGGATTGCGCGAGAGAGGCCCCGTGACAGTAGTAGCGAACACCATGCTCTCCCACCCATATGCATGTGGATCTCGACTCGGCCAACAGACAAATAGCGGCATAAGTAATGTTGCTACCTGGTCCTAGCATCAGTACGCTCAACGTCGCGGCGGGCACATGCACCGTTCCTCGTGCATCAGTTATTGTCACAGCATTGTCGGCACGATTGACTACACAATGCTCCGCGTACAGAAATGTCAAACGATCTTGCACGCGGAGCAACGACTGCAACTCAGGTGGTCGAACACCAGGTATGCCGCTCATGACCGAGGCTCCTTGCGATGATCGTCAGCCAAGGGCACCAATGTCAAAAGACCGAATCCATAGCCTTTAGCACGTCCGATCCCCTCGATCAACGACCGTCGAAGCAAGTCCGGATCATCCACAACCAGTACGCCATCATAGGTGGCCGAAGTCAATGTAACTGTCGAGCCCTTACGTCTGAACTTCTCCCGAACCGAATGTCTAACTAATACCTCAGGTAGCTCAAGCCTATTGATCGGCATATGGAATCCGGCACGCCGAGCCTGATGGAACAACCATTCTTGCTGTTCTTCGGCCCTGATGATGCCCGTGCGCTTGCCGCGTTTACCCGGCTCTCCGGACAGCTCGGAATGTGTCGGATTCGCCTTGAGACGGAATCCCCATTCCTGCCCGCATTCCAATCTCGACAGGAACGGTTCATATGAGCATGTCGAAATATCGACAGTTCCAACTCCAAGTTCCTGACGCAGAATTTCCGCATCCGGGACATTCGGGGAGACGATATACAGTCGACTCGGTTGCCCGGTACGTCCCGGGTCAAGCCGCCACAATACTCGGGATGAGTCGGTATCACCATCGGTAGCCCTAGCAATGATAGCGTGCATCCTCTCCAGTGACGCCAACGCTCGCATCGCAAGACGATGCCTCGGGTCAATCATGGCTCTGGTGAATATTGTCATCGTTCCTCTTCCTCTTCTGCATTTGCCACCGCATCGAAGAATGCGTCGTCATCGAGCACCGACTCGGATTCACTCGGACACGTATCGTCGCCATCCGCGGGCCCTAGTTCGGGAACAGTAGGGCGAGGCGACGCTCCATCATCGAGTCGCATGTATCGCCGCGGCTTCCACAGCCGTTTCTGCTGGCTGAAACTCACCGGCTCATCCATAAGCTCATCCACGAATCCCAGCTGACTTCCCTCCCCGGGCAATGGTTCCACGATGATGGGCAAGAAGTCCGGCTTGCCGAAGGTCAATCTATGCATCACCCGATACTGGTATCGTTCCGTGGCTTGCCATGGAGCCTGCCGCAGTGCATCCTCTAACCCAGCGTCCGATATCCACGCATGCACAGGACCGTCTGGCGGGCACGATCTTCTGCCAAGAAACAGTTGGTAGTACGGGGACGCCAGTGCAAACCGGTATCGTTCAAGCTCAGCACGATTGGTGCTTTCTAGCCCAGCGAGAAACACCGCATCCTGCAGATAGTATCTGCGCGACAGAGGAAGCATGTCCCCGTCATCGGTACGGGCCGTCTGATAATCGCTCATGACGGTGCCCGGTTGGTCTACACGCACACCAAACCGTAGCCCGTCGAACCGTTCAAGCGATTCGTCGCGCCCGATTCCTAGCGCTGCGGCGATTATGCCGATGACGCCGCTTTTGGTGGGCCATGCTTCGGTTTCGCGCCGGGTGAACCGGCTTCGCGCCCCCCACGACTGCATGGGTGCAGCCAATCGCATCAGTAAAACTGACATGGCTCGTTCACTCCTGAGTCAGACGATCCGCGACGGTTCGCTCAACATCGGCGACCAGGTCACGCAGCGACGTGGTTTTACCGTCGACCAAAGCATCCGCAGCCGCGGTGTCGTCGCCGATACGTACGACCCAGGTCTTCACCGGTGTGATGCCATAGGCCTTGTCCAGGTCCTGTTGGCGCCGCACCAGAGCCTCAGTCGCATGCTGCACATAATCCGGTACGACAGGCCGCTCAAAAGCACCAACCAAGTTCACCGCCTGCGTATCGCGCAGATTGACCACGATGAGATCCGGCAGAACATTCTGTCCAAAAGTATTAATCTTGCCCTGCGGCACACTGGTCAGGAATGCTTGCGCAAATGCGGAGACTGCCTTTGCCGTGGCGTTGACATCGCCCAGCCGGTCCTGCAGCCGGTTGGCGTCTACGTTCGCGTACCGATAGAAAGTGGCGGCGTTGAATTCAATCTGTCCCATCATGGCTGCTCCGGCATCGCCCGCCTCATCTTCTCCCCCGTTGCGCTGATTATCGTCCACCGCGGTGAAGAAATCAGATTCGGGCTCGACCGTTTGCACGCTGATTGCGTGCGCCACCTGAGCACAGGCATCCACATTCAAATTCGTGTCATCGGCAACCATGCGGCCGAACAACGCCACGTCAATGGAACGGTCATTGGATACAATCTGCTTGATGCGCTTTTTGTCACCTTTAATCGTTTTGGTCGGATTCTCGGTGTCAGCCGCTTCGATGGCAATATCCGCCAACTGGCCATATTGACGATTGCCTAAGAACAGCAGATACTGAGACTGCTTGGCACGATCATCATCAGTCTCGTCACCTTTTTTCTTGCGAGGCTTTTCCAGCTTGATACCGGCACCGCCCTGCAATACGGTTTCGGCGAGATCAGTTGCCTGATCCTCACCCAGATCTCCACGGCGTTCGAGGATACGGCTCGCTAGTTCCTCCACGACGCGCTTGGTGCGCACTCCCAGATCGTTCGGGTCAACCAGTTCCTTGAACAATTCGCGCGTCGGCCGCTTCCAAGCCTGACTAGAGACCCTAGCTCGGGTTACTCCACCGTATTCCACGGTTTTGGGGCTGCCTGTATCATCACGGTTGAGGTTGCCGGCGGCGGTGGTTTCCAGCGCGTGGATTTCGATGATAGTGCGATTGATAGTTGACATGATGTATTGTTCCTTTCCGGAAACGACGGCACTTGCTGCCGGATTGTCTATATACAAGACGTCGATGTGAAGACGTCATGGGTCAATAAGTCGGTAGATGAATAGAGATGAATCAAGGTTCAGAGCACTGAACTAACCATTCGGATTATCACTGGTCCTCGCGGCCCCATAGCCTCGCTGGAAGTCACGTCCCCATCGCAGTCGAACCGCATTGGCTCGCGCCCGTCCGGAACGCAGTCCTTCCAAGTCCTGAGCGAGCATCCCGTAATTAATGGCGATACGCTCGCGTCGGAGTAGTCGAATCAGGCCTCGCGCATGTCGTGTCAGTTCCTTCCAGCTGTTGGCGGTCTGCAGCCGGTCGAACATGCCACGGATGCCGTTCTCATTGAAATTGTCGTATGCCATACGGCCTACCGCAAAGCCAAGCGAAACCCCTGCATCGGTGTGCATCGACATATCACGAATCGACTGTTGATGCAGCGCAAATAGCGTGACAGCCGCATAGATGGCATGTTCTTGCGGCGTTGGCGTACCGGAATTGGTGGAATCGTATCCCCTGATCTCGCAATCCTCCGTATCCGGCAGAGTCCATGCGAATACATCGGGAGCATCTCCGATTTCATGTCCGACGCTGTGTCTGAGCTTGGCTATGGCTGCGGTCGCGTAGGCGCTGTCGCCCAAATACCCTTTCTCACTGCCACTGCCGTTGGCAAGCCGACGCACTCGCCCCGACACCCATATGCCAAGCGGCGTGAGCCGTATGGTCGAAGGCTTGCCTTGACCGGATTGCTCCATATGTTGTTCCATTATTCGTTCTCTCCTTCGTTGGGGACATCGGGGATAAGCTTGTTGATCTTCCCTCGGTACCAGATTTCGGCAAGCGCCACGCAGTAATGTGTGGTCGTCGATGCGCCGGTCTTCGGGTTTCTGCGGGTGACGTCACGGCCAACGATCGCACGGGAGGATGCCTGAGCGGCGATCTGGTCTCCGAGCCGGAACAGGATGCGCCGTGCAATCATGCTCCATTGCTGCCGGACATCTTCCGTATCGGTATCGGAGTCAAGTCCTTGCACCCACTGTCGAAATGCGCTATCGAAAGCAGTGTACCCGGCGTCCGCGGCCCGAGCTCGTGGTCCGTCTACTGGCAATCCAGCAGCGATAGCTATGTTCCCCGCCAGATTTCGTAACTCCTGCACACCGGTATCCACCATACCAACCGCATCGCGGACGACTCCTCCCAATTCAGGATGCTGCGAGGATAGCACCGTCAGATTCAAATCGAGTACATCGTCCACAGTGGTGTCGACCACGGCTTCGTTGCTGCCGTATTCGACACCGAACGAATGCAGCCGGACTGGAAAATCACCAATCTTGACTTTGTCCAACCATCGCAACGTAAGAGGACGCAGTGATTCGGAAGGCCCTTCTCTGTGCTCTTTCCCTGCTTGTTCATCGGCGACCAAGGTCGGCAATCCGCGCCACAGTGCCCGTGCGGGATCATGCTTGCGCGGCATGTAGACCAGCGGCATCTTCAACGTCTTCTCCTGAGCGTTACTGCGTCTCCAGGCGGTCATCGTCTCGTATCGATGCGCGTTCTGAGGCTTCAACCTGTCGCCATTGCAAATGAGCACCCCAGTAATGGTCTCACCGTCATGAGCGAGCAACACACGTCGGGACTGCCATGTCAACAAGGAAGCTGGCCCAATGAAGCTACCAGCTTCGCCTGTCCGGTCCATCGGTTGGTCAAATCCCGGTTCAGCCTGCTCGGTCAATGGCTGGCGTTCCCAGATCGGGGCGTCATCTTCAACAGACCAGGCCGCACCACCATCGCCGGCGTCGAACACGTCGGCGCTGGCATAATTGAGTATCAGCGTCTTCCACAGGTCAGAACCTTCAATGAGATCCCCACCCAGATGCCCTGCCCATGCCACGCCGATGGGGTAACCTTTGCCGCCTTTGACGCGTGGGTCTCCCACCGCCCCTGATTTGATTCCGGACGGGTCAAACGCTTGCAACGTCACCAGCCATCGAGCCGCCTCCGGGACGCCCATCGTGGCAAGACCCTCACCACTGCGTGTGGTGAAGAACTTCTCGCCATTGGGCACATCTAGCACGAGACGTTCCAGTCCGGAGACCTCGTTCTTCGCGGTGTGCAGACCGGCGACCTGATAGAACGGTGCCGTATCGTCGAATAGGTCGAACCGGTTCCTGTAATAGTCGCAATAATCCATCAGCGCATCACAAGCATTTCGGGTTTCAACACCATCGTTGAACAGGGTCTTCCAGTCCGTAATACCAGAACCGCGAAGATGGCCGAACGTTCCATAGATGATTGCAAGAAGCAAACGGCACAGCGCAAAACGTTGCAATGGGATATCACCATCGATGCTGCGGATTTCATTCGCCTGCGCAAAGGCCTCCTTGATAGACAGCTGGAGGAATGAACCATCGGTCATCGTCACTGGAATCCATGGACGGTCCATCAGATTGAATGAGATATCATTTGCTGGCATCTGTTTGCCATCCCTTCCTCGTTGAATAGCGGACCGTCAATGTCCTAGTACCAATTCTCGCACCATTTGCATCCCATTCAGGGATTTGATAGACGGCGGTTCCATTCTCGTCGAGAGCGATCATCAATTGCCCTGCAAGACCACGTTCCAATTGCATGTAGTCGAACCAACGGTCCGGTGTGGCTCGTTCGAAGGCCGCGATAACGTCATCGAGGTTCATATAACTCAGGGAAGTCCGACTCAGAGAGATGGTACATGACAGTATGTCTCGCACCTGTTGTCGGGTCGGGACACCGAAACCGGTCGGGAGCATCCGCTCCGATTCGTCGAATCCGCACCAAGATGGCAACATGAGTTCGCCGTTCCGTTGCTGCAACACGATGACTTCGAACGAGTCCTCGCTCTCACGGACGCCGGCACGGCCCTTGCGTTCGTTCGCCTTACCAGGAGTATCAGGGTCGGTCATGGCGACCTTGAGCCAATTGTTGATGTCGAAAGCATCCTGCATGCGCTGTGGATTGAAAATTCTGAAGCTCTCAGCCATTGTCTCACTGCTGTGCCGATCGGATTCCAAACGCTCCTTCGCCGCGCACTCTCCGTGATTGCCATCCTGCCATGATTCCGGACATACCATCTTCCTCCCATACACTGTCTGCACCAGTCGGGGAATGTCACTCGGAATGTTCAGCTTTCGAACCGCTCCCGGTTCCATGTTCAGCACCGCGAGCGAACGCATCAGCAAATACGGCTGGTATACCTTGTCCACACCAGCCGAGAACTGTGGCGGCACATCAGGATTCCACTGACTGACCCCGGTGATTACCAGTCGTGCCTGTCGTAGTGGTTCCGGACGCAGGTTTTCCCCGTCTCCACGATGATGACGGTGGAGACGTCCCGCACGTTGCAGAATCAGGTCGATCGGCGCGATGTCGGTAATCATCAGGTCGAAGTCCACATCAAGCGACTGCTCCACAACCTGCGTGGCCACGACGATGCCAGAACGACCTTCCACAGAACCGTGTTTGCCGTATCGGTCGATAAGTTCCCGATCGATGCGGGCACGATCGACAGCCAGGAACCGGGAATGGTCCAGCATGATGTCCATATCATCGCCCATCGTCTCAAGTAGCATCTGATAGGTAGCCTGAGCACGGCTCACTGTATCGCGGATGATGACCGCGCATCCACCATCGCGGAGATTTTTCCTCAGCAACGAAACGAGCGTCTCGTCACCGTCGTCTATCAGTGACACTTCGATGTCGGTGGCACGGCCGGATGGTTCAGGTGCCGCCGTAATAGGAACACCGTTCGCCGTAGCGACCGAAATCAGCGGATACCGCAGATCTGGTTCGACGGAGACCTCATCATTGTTCTGTACCGCATCCTTCCTCTGCCTCAGGGGGATACGCCGCGGCGGCGCGATATTCTCAGCAGATACCGGCGGGATTCTCGACGGCAAGGGAATCCTTGCCGGAAGCGACAAAGCATACTTCGAAGGCCTGACTGGTTCCGCCTCCACTTTGGAAGCGGCCGATGCCCCATTCCTGTAGGCATCCAGAAAAGCCTGGCGTTTTTCCTGCGGCAGTGTCGCACTGAGCATGATGACCGGTACGCCGTAGGCACCCAGCCAAGACAGTACCGTCTCCATGTACACATTCATATAGGCGGTGTTGGAATGAATCTCATCCAGAATCACAACCTTGCCAGCGAGCGCTAGATGCCGCAACACAACATATTTGCTACGTAGTCCGGCCATCAGCACCTGATCGATGGTGCCAACAACAAAGTCGGACAGATTGCCTCGCCGCCGGCCAGTCAGCCATGAGTTGACGACAGCCTGCATGGTCGAATGGTCGTCGTATGCACGATACTTCCCATACCGGCCGTTCTCGTCGCATTCGGCATCGACGGACCCGACAGATGGCTCAGACAAATCCATTTCGGTGTCAAGTCTCTCTCCGCCGTTGTCGAACCATTGTTCACGCAGATGCTCGTACTCGTCGTTGAGCTCGTTCTTGCCGTGGGCCAAGAATAGCGAACCGATCTGTCCCCGTTCATCGGCCGGTAAATGCCCCACCCAGTCCAACACACGTGTGAACATCGCATTGACGGTCGCCTGACTGGGCAGTGCGTAATAGATGCCTCCGCAGTGGAATCGTGCGGCAAGTATTTCCGCCGCAATCAATGCCGCTTCAGTTTTGCCTTCGCCCATATTGGCTTCGACGATCATCAATCCCGGCGACTCCATGGTCCTGGCCAGACGGGCCGCCTCACGTTGCATCGGACGCATACGCGCTCCGGGAATGGAGAAGCGCTCGGCGAACATCTCATCGGGAGACTCCCCCGTTGCGAGCGGGGTCCATGGCCCGGGAATCCTCAACATGCGCCATGCCTTGTCCGCCCGTCGCCTCGCATCAAAGACCTGTTCGTCCACAGGACCCTGATTGAGAGGGAACAGTCTGCTATCGCTGGCGATCCAATCGGCCATGACCACCATTGATGTCAGCAGTATCTGCGTACGTCTGCGCAAGGAGCGGTTGCGTAGTGTATAGAGAATCGGCTGAGCATGCAACGTATCCGAGACCCAATCCAGCAACTCATTACGAATCGCGGTCCATGCCTTATCTCCCATGAACGTTTCCCTGCGGAAGCTTTTTCCTCGTTGTGAAGGATCGACCAGTGCCTGTTTATCGTCGGTCAGGGACTTACCATGATGGCCTGCTACAACGCATGCAACACCGTAGGCGAACGTCCCCGGCTCAACCGGGAACCCCTGGCTGCAGAACCACTCGATCACAGCTGCATATCCGACGAGCTCATGCCGATACTCCGAACGCATCGGATCTTTGCCGACGATTGCCTTAATGGACAGCTTGGTCTGCTTCACCTTGTCAGCGAATTTGGTGCTCTGCACGATAAATGACGGAGCCCCTTTACCAATATCATGAATCGCAGCAATGAACTGATATAGTTCCTTCGCAACTTCACGATCGCCAATATCCTCAGCCAACAGCTCCTTGATGTTATCGGAGACGAAATCATCCCATACATGCAGCGCAACCTCACCTGTGTCCTCCAAATGCTGCCACAACTGCAGATAGCTGTCGTCATCCGTGCGCCCGTAAAATGCCGTTTTCGCCCAAATCGATAGAGCCTCCGGCGACAACGCCGTCTTGCCCTTCGGAAAATGAGTGGCCATATCATTCCCTCCTCAATCGTGCTGCATATTACGAGAAGTGCTGGGAAGACATTCATTTCTCCCAATCAACTTACTGATATAAAGCATACAAGATAACACCTTTATATGTCAACTCTCATTCAATACCCCCGCGAATGCGGGGCATCCATCAGCAGAAGAACTTTCATTCCTCCCTATCAACGGATCATCCCCGCGTATGCAGGGCAAACTCGTAGTCATGCAATAATAAAGGTCGGAAGGCCGGTGCCCTCCACCCTTTAAACCTTTTGGTCTGGTGGAAGGTTCCCGGCCTTTCGCCAGGGCATCCCCACAGATTCAGAGCACGGCACCATCAGATGACTTGTGCTCGCAGAAATCTTGGCCAACCCAAAATCTCCGCGAGCACTAAATACATTACGACCTCACGCCTTGGCGACCTCCACGGCCAGCTCGGCACCTTCCTTCACCTCGAAGGAGGTAGCCAGCGTCTCGTGGGCGATCAGGTCGCGGAACTGCTCGACCTTGGCCACATTGGCGGCCGGCACGGTCAGCACCAGGGCGATACGGTCCGCGATGTCCAGATCGGCAGCCTTACGTGCGTCCTGCACAGAACGAATCACGTCGCGGGCGTAGCCTTCAGCCAGCAGGTCGTCATCCAGCGCGGTGTCGAGGATCACGAAGCCACCGGTCGGCAGAGCGGCGGAGACCGAAGCGGCGGCCACGGTGGCGTTCTCCTCCTCCACACGGTTGATCAGCTCGTACTCGCCTTCGACCAGCGCAAGGTCGCCGGACGGCGTGGAGACCACCGGCGCACCGGACGCAGCATCGACATGCCAGTCGCCGGACTTGGAGGCCTTGATGGCGAACTGCACCTGCTTGCCGAGGCGCGGACCCGCAACACGGGCGTTCACACGCAGCTCGTGCACGATCTTCAGACCGTGGGCGGCGGCGTCTTCCAGAGTCGAGAACTCAATGTTCTTAATATTTAATTCAGACTTCAGCAACTCGTCGTATGCCTTGACGGCGTCCACGTTCTCGACCACCACGGTGAGCTTGGAAAGCGGCTGGCGCACGCGGATCTTGGCGGCCTTGCGCAGGGACAGGGTGCCGGAGACGACCTCACGCACCTTCTCCATCGCGTCCACCAGAGCCGGATCGTCGACCAGCACACGGCCGAGTTCGGTGTCTTCACCGGTCTTCTCGTCCACCACGAACGGCCAATCGGCCAGGTGCACGGACTCACCGCCGGTCAGACCACGCCACACGGACTCGGCTTCCATCGGGGCCAGCGGCGCAAGCACGCGCATGAACGCCTCAAGCACGGTGTACAGCGTGTTGAACGCGGAAGCGTCCTCATTCCAGAAACGGTCACGGGTGTTGCGGATATACCAGTTGGTGAGCACGTCGATGAAGTCGGAGACCGCATCGCAGGCGTCGGAGATTGCGAACTCGTTCAGCGACTTCTCGGCGGCCAGCACCAGACGACGGGTACGGGCCAGCAGGTAGCGGTCCATCTCCGGCAGGCCGGCGACCTCGTCCGCGCGCAGCTGGCGAGCGTCGAAGCCAGCCCCACCGTTGGCCGCGTTGGCGTACAGGGTGAAGAAGTAGTAGGAGCTCCACACCGGCAGCATGACCTGGCGCACGGTGTCGCGAATGCCTTCGGCGGTGACGATCAGGTTGCCGCCACGCAGGATCGGCGAAGACATGAGGAACCAGCGCATGGCGTCGGAACCGTACTTGTCGAACACGCCGTTCACGTCCGGGTAGTTGCGCAGGTGCTTGGACATCTTCTGGCCGTCGGAGCCGAGCACGATGCCGTGGCAGATCACGTTCTTGA
>OATY01000202.1_pt1 | contig 20256 bp, 35 predicted proteins | sample 1476101 | NCBI WGS metagenome assembly OATY01 (sample SAMEA2579994, study PRJEB22360) | human gut metagenome
TACTACCATCAAGCATTATTCCATTATAGCCAAGTTGGAATTATTCTTGTAGCAACTTCTTCTATATTTATATCTTCTTCTATTTCATTAAGATTATATCCAAATTCAACCCTAACCCCATTATCAGAGCCAATTTTATCATTAATATAAATATCAAAGTTATCTAAAAGAACTTCTCCTCCCCATCTATTTAGAAAAGAATTTTCATCATTTCCTAAAGTAGCTTCTACTATGTTTTTCCTTACATAGTAAGATGTATTAATACTAGAAATATTACTATGTCCAGTAAATCCAGTACCTTCTAGAATTATATTTAATGCTTCCTCTCCATTCTTTAGAGTTGGTCTAACATCTAATAAAACATTATCTATTAAATCAAAAAATAAAGGCCTTGCATAAGCTGTTACACTATACAAAGACTTTACTACATTAAAAATTCTATAAAGTTTTTTCTTGCTATCTTTTTCAACAGCCATTACATTTTCATAGTCTATATACTTCCATCTTCCAATATCATCTATTGGGTGCTCTAAAGTAACTAAATATTCACTTGCTTTATAAGTACAACTTATAGGTGTTAATGTAATATCCCCATTCATTTCATAATTTGTATTAGTTTTAAGATATATTTCAATCTGATTCATTAACTTAAGCACCTCCAATTTGGAATTATATATATTTTAAAGTTACCACTCCATACAAACGTATTATCTCCTTCTTGTAGGTACATATCTGCATAAGAGCCTTTTAAAGCTACATTGTTTATCATTCCATTTCTGAAGCATAAACCTAACTCTGTATTAACTATAACTTCCTGTCCTACATTTATTTGTACTTCATTACCATTTATATTAAGTTTTAATAAACCTTCTCCTATTATTCGATAAACAGGCTTTGTAACCATTTCATGATTATATAAATATTGTTCTAATTCTCTTTCTTCCATTCCATCACTAAAATAAACATATGGACTACAAGTAAATATAACTGTAAACTTTCCTAGCCTTTTTAATACTCTTTCTGGTGTATCTATTCTTACTCTTTTAACTTTATAGCACACTTCTAGATCATCACTAAATTTTAATATTTCAAAACCACTATTAATCCATTTCTTTATTCTTCTAAAATCCTTTTCCCATTCGGAAGGCTTAGAGACAAAATTAAAAGATATAGGCACTTCTATATCTTTATAATACAATTCTCTATATAAAGGTTCTCTACCAGGAATATTAATCTCCTCGTATTGCATTTCTGAAGAAGGTTTTACTGGCCTTGTAGCCACATGTAAGTTAAAATCTAAATTCGTTTTATTTCCATATACTACAAAATATTTAGTCATGTGCAAAACCTCCTTTAATCTTCTTATAGTTATTCGTGCTTCTATTTGCAGTTTTAATAACTTCCCTTGTAGTTTCTCTTTTTAATTCCTTTCCATCAACTTTAAAGACATTTGTTGTGTAGATAATTGTTTGTCCTTTACCTGCTTCTTCTTTAACTATCTTTCTTAAATTGCTATACATCTGTCCTAGTGGAATAACTGCTTCTGCTTGCCTACCTAATCCTTTATATGAATCTCCTACTACAGTATTAGAATTTAAAAAAGTAGGTCTATCTATAATTCCACCTTCATACAAATAGTCTATTTTAGGTAAATTTACTCCAAAATGCTTACCACCTATTCCTGGAATCCAATCTGGTGTTGTAAAACTTATTTTATTTAATCCATCTATGGTCATATTTATAAGGCCAATTACTCCATTAAGTGGTGCTTTTATAACAGCTCCTAACCCATTCATTATGCCTCCAAATGTACTAACTACCCCTTCCCATGCTCTAGACCAATCCAAAGTGAATACACCAACTACAAAGTCTATTACTCCACTAAATACTTCCTTTGCAGCAGTCCAATAATTATTCATGTTTGCAAAAAAAGCATTAGCTATATTACCCAATGCTCCAAAACTATTAGTCCAATTTGTAGCAAATATTCCAGTTAGAAAATTATCAAAATTAGTAAATATCCCTGTTATAGTAGACCATATTTCATTAACTCCATTCCTAAACCATTCACATTTATTGTATAGTATTGTAAAAGTTGCTCCTAAAGCTACTAAACCAGTTATTACAAGTGTTATAGGATTTAAGTTCATAACAAAATTTAATGCTGCTTGTGCTGCTTTCATTGCGTTTGTCGCTAGTGTAGCAGCTGCTGTAGCTATTTTATGCGATACTAATTTAACTGTACTTGCTGCAGTAATTGCTGCTTGCTTTGTAAACTGTACTACTGTTTTTCCTATGTTTAAAGCTAAATTTCCAGCATATTTAGCTCCATTTAACATAGCTGTTCCTACTGTTTTTAAATTTTTTCCAACACCTACACACGTGCTTTTTAATTTATCAAATTTTTTATCTAAATTGGCTGTAAAATCTAATGTCTTACTAATGCCACTACACAAGCCACCAAGCACTTTTGTAACTGGACCTATTGCTATTGCAAGAGCACCAAACTTAACTATATTCTTCTGTGTGTCTTCATCTAGACTTCCAAATTTCTGTAATATCTCATTTAACTTTGTTATAAATGGTGTTATTACTGGTAATAAATGTTGTCCAAAAGTAGCACTTAACTCTTTTAAACTCTCTGTAAACATTCTCTGTTGGTTAGCTGCTCCGTCTGATGTCCTTGCAAAATCTCCTTGAGCTTTTTTTGTTTTTTCCATAACATATGCATATCTTAATTGAACTTGCTCCGCTTGTGTCATTTTGTCTATTGTCTTTTTCATACCTTGTTGCCTAGCAAATTCATTTAGATTCGTTTGTGTCATTACTATACCTAATTGCTTTAAACTTTCAGTTTCTCCTGTATAAATTGAATTTAAAGCAGTTTTAGCAACATCAATTCTAATATTTTTAAAAGATGCTAAATCTCCAGCAAGTCCAACTAAAGACATACTCATTTCATTTGCTTTTTGCTGTTCTAAGCCCATACCAGTTCCCATATCTGAAAATGTAGCCATCATATCTAAAGCACTACCTTTAGCAATACCAAAACTTTTTAAAGTAGTTTTGCTAAATTCTATAACCTTATTTGCACCATTCCCACATGCAACTTGAACTTTATTTATACTTTCATCCATATCGCTAGCAGCATTAAAACTAGCAACTCCTATTGCAGTCAATGGAGCTGTAACTCCTAAAGTTAATGTATTACCAATACTAGACAATTTACTTCCAAAATCTTTAACTTTTTTGCTTGCATTTGATAAAGAAGTAGATAACTTATTCCATTTACTAGTCTGCATTTCTAAATCTTTATTAGTTTGCTGCAATTCAGTTTCTAGCTTATTATAATATGCTATCTGATTATTTAATTTTATAGCTAGGTTCTGTGCTTCTCTAGAGTTTTCTCCAGTAGCTTGTACTTGTTTATCATAACTATTTTTAAGAACATCTATCTTAGATTTTTGAATATCCATAGCTTTCGTAAGATATTCTTGTTTATTTTTTAATTGATCTGTAGAGCTCCCAAAAACCTTTAATTTACTTGCTGTCGCACTGAATTCGCTTTTTAACAAACTCATGGACTTATTCATTTTTGTAAGTCCATCATTAAATCCTTTTGAATCCATGCTCCATTTTATGACCATTTCATCTACCGACATTATATTACCTCCTCTCTAAAGAGATATAGTGTCTCCATATACTTCATCTATATTTTCTTTTTTATTAGAATACTTTTCATAAATCAAAACATCTAGAAAGTATAAAAAATCCATATTATCTAATGCCTCTAATGTTTGTCCATTTTTCATAGCTTCTGAATAAACCCCTAAAAGCATTAATTCATAGTCATTATATAGTTCACTTAATTTATTTTCTTCCTCTTCTACGGGTGAATATTCATCTTCACCCTCAACTAGTTTTTTATTTTTGAAGCTGCCTTCGCCATTATTTCTTCAGCTATATTTAGCATGGTAGGAAGCATTTCATCCAACTCTATACCATTGTAAAACTCTTCTCTTGTAAATTTTTTATCAAATACCTCTACAGCATAATCAGCTATTTCATCTAATATTTCATCAGAAAAAATTTTTTCTAATTTATCAAATGTCTTACTTATAGATGCTGTTTTTCTTAATAAAATTCCTTTTACCTTAGTACAAACAAAGGTCTTTTCTTCTCCATTTATATCAAGTTTTATTTCTATATTTTTCATAAACTCCTCCTAAAAATAAAGACTAGGTTTTCCCCTAGTCCTCTATGATTCTTCTGTTGGGCTCTGTGCTTTTGTTATTGGTACTTGCTTAAACCAAGTTTTTTCCTTTGCAGCATTAGCTGTTTTTCCATTCATATCTAGCTCTGCCACATGTGTATCTAGTTCTCTATTTTTATAGCATTTAAATGGAATTTCAACTTGTTGTAGCTTTGGTTTTCCTTCTGCAGTTTCTGCCTTTTCATTTGGATATTCAAAAACTACATCATAGTACCAAGCATATTTATTCTTACCACCAGTAGTAGGCATTTGAAACCCTAATGCATTATGCTTTACTTCAACTTCTCCTGGTGGAAAATATACTCCATCTTTATCTATTTCACCACCAAACATCAACAATTTAGTTTCTGGAGTAAGATAGTTAAGTGTAACTTTTCCTGTTCTTTCTACTGTCCCATATACAGTTTCTTCTACTTCATCATCTGAATAAGCATCTTCACTCTCTGCCTTTGTTTCAATTTCTATTGCAATAAGCCTTTCACACTTTTTAGGTGCCTCTGCTGTGTAAGTTTCATCATTTGCGGTTACACCAGCCAGATGAAAGTTCTTCGCTCCTTTAATTCTTGCCATTTGATTCACTCCTTTTCTTCATAAAAATAGCACCTAAAAGCAATATGATATGTTTTTGTATCAACCTCATATAAGTCTTGGTACGTAATATCTTCAAAATTTCTTTTAAGTGCTTGTTTAATATCTTTTTTAAATTGTGTTGGATCACTCTTAGTAAATAAATCTATTTGTAAAGAATGTACCTCTGTTTCATTTGTGCCATCACTATAATCTTCGTCATAGTTGTTTATCTCAAAAAATGTAATATAGGTATCATTAGAACCACTATATTTTCTATACCTAATCTCTAGACCTGTATTCCTTAATGTTTCTTCTACTAATTTGTTTATATTCATAGCCCTAACCCCTCCCTTATTACATCTTTTGTCTTCTCTAAAGCTTCTTTCTTCTTTCTTTCAAAAGCTAGTCTCATAAATGGTCTTGCAACTTGCTTACTGGTACCATATTCATAAAACTTAAGGTAAAAGGCCTCACTATTATCATCTTTCTGCACCCCTATTTTTACTACTTTAATACCTTTTTCTTTCTTTACTTTAGATAATTTAAGTTTATCTTTTGAATTTCTAGAGCCTTTTTTACGAACTGGTGCATTTTTAACTATTTCCTTGTTGATTATCTCTGCTCCAGCTAACAAAGCTTTATTTTCAAGTGTAGCTCCTTTTTTACCCATATCTTTAAGTTTATCTTGTAATTTTTCTATGCAACCAAAATCCAATTCTGCACTCATACTAACCCTTTCTCAGATGTACAATGCAATTCTATATTTTCAGTATCTTTTTTATATGTTCTTATAACCTTATATGTTTCATTTTCATAAACAACATAAGGCTCTTTTTCATAATCAATTTGTTTTACTTCTAATATAACTTTAATCTCATTGCCATGTTTATTACTAAGATAAAACTCATTAGTTCCTACAGATTTTTCATTACAAAATACCTCTCTAGTAACCAACTTTTCCCTTTCAACCATATTATCATTTGTAACAATTGCTAACTTACCTAATTCTGCAGTATCACACCACATTATAATCACCACACAAACTTAAAGATTGCTTAAGCAAATCATATGATTTTTGATATTTCTCACTATCCTTATTATCTAATCCAAAGTTAGCTTTACAGTAAACTATAATTGCCCTTTGAATAATTGGATCATCATCATTTATATTTCTAACCCCACCAATAGATAAATCTATTTTACAAGCTTCAATTAAATCAGTTATTTCACCATCTAATTTATTAGATTTAATTCTAAGTGCCAGCTTAACTTTTTCTAGCATTTTATCACCTCAAGAAAAGAAGAATGCAATTATGCATTCTTCTTAGTGATTGTTACTAATGAACCCTTATCTACTACCTTACCATCTGCTAACATAATTGCTTTTGTAACCATATCATCTGTATCATTATCCTCATATCTCTTAATAGTCATATTAAGATTAGTGTTTAGAACATAATCAGCCATGTTAAATAAAGCAGCTACAATAGTATCCTCACTCGGAGCATCTACATAATTACTCATATAATCATTGCAAATAACTGGTCTTCCTAAAAGCATTCTTTCTTGCTTTCCTGATATTCCATAATTCACTCTTCCGATTGGTTGCCCAACACTATCTTTTAATGAAGCATAAGCCATAAATGTCTTTTTAGTCATTAACCATACTGCCCCAGTTTCATAAGCTAAAGGTAACGCTGCTTCTGCATTTTCTAAATTTTCTAATGCAGGCTTATCAGCTTTAGCAATATCAATATTTTGCCCTCCAGAAACTGTTTCTTTTAATATACCTTTGGGCTGATTTGTACCTGTCCCGCTTATAATAGCTTGCTCTAAAGCCTTTGTCATTGCCTCAACAACATTGTTTATAAACGCAACTTCAAATACTGGTAAAGCCATTGTTTCTACTTCTAAGCTGTTAGAAATAGCGCATCTTAACTTATATGCTCCAAAAGTAATAGATCCAATAGTTTTCTTTTGCTTATCACTCCCTGAACCTTCTGCTACCCAAGTTGCAACTGGTTTAACTGTAGATGTCGGAATAGCAACTCCGCCCTTATATGATGTTCTGGTTACTAAAGGAAGTATCATTCCTGTACTTTCCATCTTTTCGATTATCTTTGATAATACTGTTTCTGGAATTAATTTCCCTACATCTGTAGTTTTAGTATTTTCATTTGAATTTGTGAATTTACTATCTATTGGAGTACCATTTACAACGTAATTCATAAATGCTTTTCTGTACTCAATAGTATTTGTTAGATCTTCATTTTCCACATTGCCTAAGCTTCCTAAAGAACCATTCGCATTTACTGGAGAACCTCCTGCAACTGCAACCTTTGAATTGTCTCTCAACGCTGCCAAGTTTGCCATTTGAGTAGCTTCTTCTTCAAACTTATTATCTAAGTCTGTTATCTCTTGCATTTTAGCTTTTCCTTCTTCTAATTTCCCTTCATTAATTAAACTTTCTGCTTCTGTGTAAAGTCCATTTCTTAATTCTAAATATTTTTCTTTATTCATTATTTAACACTTCCTTTTAATTTTATTAACTCTAGTTGAGCTTTTATTTTTTCTTGTATAAAAAAATCACCCTTATTCTTTTGAATAGGATGATTAGTTCCTGGATTATAATTCTTAAACTTTTCTAATACTTTATTATCTAATTTCCCTATACTATTGCAAAAAGTAATAGCATTATTTTTTAATGAATTAAGTAAATTTTTATCTACTTTTTCGTCAGAATACATTATTTCATCTATTAATCCTAATTCTAAAGCTTCATCAGAAGTTAACCATGTTTCTTTATCCATAAGATTATATGCTTCTTCTTCTGTCATTCCTGTTTTTAAAATATAGGCATTAGCAACCGTCTTATTAGCTTTCTTTAAAACTTCTACACTATGCTCCATATCTCTATAATCTCCTCTTGTTGAAGTAGATACATTATGAATCATTATTTCAGCTAAAGGTGACATTTTACATTTACCAGCCATAGCAATAACACTTGCTATACTTGCACATAATCCATGTATTTCTATTGTTACTTCTCCATTATAGTTTTTTAATTCATTATAGATTTCACAACCCGCAAATACATCGCCACCACCACTATTAATTTTAATAGTAACTGGTTGGCCATTAGCATTTCTTAATGCTCTTGTTATTTGCTTTGGTGATGTAGCTTGAATGCCATACCAATTATATAGCCACTCATTACCACTAGGTACTACTTCTCCTTTTACATCAATATATACCATCATTCTTCACCCCCTTTCCCAATAGCGATAGTATCTAATCTTCTTAAAGGTTTATCTCCATCTTCAACTGGTGGAAGATTTAATACTTCTCTCCATTCATTAGGAGTTAACGCGCCTCTATCTACCATAGCCTGTAAGCCTAACTTAGTAGACATACTAGCATATTGAAGATTATTAGCTGAATAAATTATTTTGTTTCCAAAACCTCTTTCTCTCCTAGTAAATATTTTTCTAGTATCTTCATTACTCCATTGCATAGCAATCGGTTCAATTTCACTCTCGTAATAAGCATTCCATTCATCTTCATTGTATTTACTTTGTACAATTTTTTCATTAGTATTAAAGAATGAATATATTCTTTGAGTTGTTCTATCAATAACGGCTGCATTAGGAACATAATCCTTAGGCTCTATTTGTTTAGCATCTGCTTTTGCATCTACTCCAGCAGCGCCTCCACTATTATTAATATCCAGAAAGCTTTTAGTAAACTCTTCTGTATTACTTCTAATATCCTCAGGTCGCATACCAGTATTAAATTTTAGTAACCACTTAACTACACCACTATTTTTAATAGCTTTTACAATACCCTGGTCTGTTGTAGACACTACTTCCATTAATGGTAATAACGCTTCTCTTGGACTATCACCAAACAAATCATTCTCATTAATATCTTGTCTTAAATGAATAATATCAGTATATGGATACGTCACTACTCTTCCGTTTCTATTAGTAAATTTTAAAAACAACTCACCTTGTTTATTGTAAATTGCTTCTACTCCTACGCATGGAATATTATACATCTCTAGTGGATATCCATTTTCATCTTTAACAAGTAATGCAAAAGCATTATTATTTAAAGCTAGCTGTGTGGCCATTTTCTCTCTAAACACTTGCCCACTCATATATGGATTAGGCTCTTCATATAAAAATCTTATATAAGGTTCAGGATTAATTTTAAATGTATCATTTGTTTTATCATCTCTAATATGTTGTGGTACAAGTTTACCAATAGCTTTTACTTTTGGTCTAATACAAGCTCTTATTACATCACTTTTGTATATAGAACCATTCCACGCATAAAATCCATTTCCTCTATCCTCTACCATTTCAAACCTAGTTTTAGAAGGACTTCTATTAAATAATCTATCTATTATTTTCATATATCTCTTTCTCCTTAAATCATACTTTCGTATTCACTTTCTTTATCCTTTAATACTACATATCCTATTATTTTCGATACACCACCATCAATTCTTTTTCGTGGATCTAATCCTTTAATAGGCTGAATATTACCATTAGTGTCAACTTTAATTTCCATATTGCTAAGACACCATTTATCTATAGGATTATTATTATAAATAATCTTTTTAGCAATTAAATCTGCTTTCATTTCTTTCATAGGAGCAGATAAAGTATAAACACCTTGTCTAACTTTAATCATAGATTCTGGGCCAAACTCATTTTTATAAGCTGCTAATAAACTATCATCCACATGCCATGGATCATATCCAATCCACGGTATATAAATATCATATTTATCTCTAATTTCCTTAAACCAATCTAACATATCATATTTATTAACTTTGTTTCCTGGACAAACTCTTAATAATCCTTGTTTTTCCCAAAGCCTATATGGTGCATCATCATCTTGTTTGTTATCCTCAAACTGATTTAGTTTTTCTTCTGGAATAAAATACATTGATATACAATAAATATTGTCATCACCTGCTCTTTTACAAAATACATTACTTGATGCTAAATCAGTTGTTTCTGCCAAGTCAAAGCATCCTATTCCATATCTGAAATTAATTTCAGATAAATCGAATACTTTTTCATTATTTAACTCATTCCAACGTAACCATGCACTAGCAGAATTTTCTTTCATATTAAAATCTTTTACCATTACTGTGGCTTTAAATGCATCATCTGATTTTGCTTTATTGACACAATCCCTTAAAAACTCTATCTTTTTAATACTACCAAGCCCTGGATTAGCCTTTATCCAGCACTCTTCTTTGTCCCATTCTTCTCTGTCATCAAGTTCATAAATAAAAGCCAAAAACCTATCATCTTTGGTTTTACCATCTAACACCTTACAAGCATATTCATATTGACTATCAAAAATAGAATTTCTAACAAATCCATTTGTAGTAATACAATTTAATAAAGGTTGTCTCCTACTACTCATTGATTGTTTCATAAGATCATATATATCTCTATTTTTTATTGCTGCTAATTCATCTATTGTAACCATGTGGCTATTTAAACCATCAAGTCCATTAGAATTACTAGCTAAAGCTTGTAATGTTCCATAATTCCCATGAAAATAAATATCTGATTTTCTCTTTTTTAGATGCTTACTAAGTTCTTTCGATTGTTGAGCCATTTTATAGCACTCGTTAAACCCTTTTTTAGCTTGGTCTAATTTAGTTGCTATATTATAAACTTCTGGTGAACCTTCACCATCTCCAACCAGCATATATAATTCATCTGCTGCTAACTCTGTTGTCTTACCATTTTTTCTGCCTCTTATATCAAGAACCTCTTGATATTGTCTTAATCTAGTTTCTTTATGAACAAATCCAAAAACTGCTTGATGTTTTGCCTTCTGGAATAGTTCAAGTTTTAAACAAGCTCCTAAATCTCCTTGAGATTGTTTAATAAAAGTTTCAATAAATTCAATTGGCCTATTAGCTAACTCTTCATCAAATACCCAAGGATCATACTTATCTGGATTTCTTATTTTATCTACTAATAAAGAATACACTTGCTTAATTCTATTGCAGGCATTAATTTCTCCAGACATAATTTTTTCATAATACTCTTCTATGTATGTCATTTTTTCAAACGCCCCTTTTTCATAAATTCCATAAGAGCATCAGCTTCTTCCTTTTTTATTTCAATTGGTAATAAATCAATTAATTGTTTCATAACCACTGAATACTTTTGCATAAAGTTAGTATAAACTTTAACTTCTGGTCTTTCTCTATAAAAAGATTGCTCTCCTTGTTCAAATAATTCTGTAAAGCCATTTTTAATTAAATCATTACGCAACTCTTCAAGAGATAACTTCATAAAAGCAGCTTCATTTATCAATCCTTCAAGAACTTTAGATTTATCTTTCTCAAAATCTTTATATAACTTCTTAATTCTATTTACTTCCTGCTTAATCTTTTTTTCTTTTTCTAATTGTTCGGATATATTCAAAAAATATCCCCCCTTCTATTTTAAAATTTCATTCGGAGGAAGATTTAGGTACCCTCCTCGGTCCCTAAATAGATAACCCCATATATTTTTTAGGGGGCTATCCTAATTTTTATTTAATTAACAAATCTATGTATCACATCTTACTAACTCACCTTGTTCATTAAATACTAATCCTTCTCTAGTTGATTTCTTACGTTTGTTATGCCTTTTATGATGACACTCTTTGCAAAGTAATATTAAATTATTCTCACCTAATGTTATATCAGTATTATCAATATTATCTGGAGTTAAAAATTCTTTATGATGTACTTCTTCTCCAGGATTACCACAATCAACACATAGTCCATGATACTTATTAAATATATATTCTCTTGTTTTCTTCCATGCTGCACTTTTATAAAATGCTTTTGCAAATTCCCTAGCCATTATTACCTCTATCAATTTTATTTAACACCCAATCCAAGAAGGATACCTTATCCATTCTTAAATCTATAACCTCATATTCAGCCGGAATAATAACAACTTTCTTACCTATCTTTTTACTTAGTACTTTTTCTTTTTTAGTAATAACATCTTTATCCATACAATGTTTTGCTTGTAGAATTACCATAACTTCTCCTCCTTTTTACTTAATTATTTCTTAAAAAAGTTTGTTAATAATACGAATATGTCACTAAAGAACGTTCGTGTTTTTCGTTTTGAATGTTTAATTATCATGGAGAATCACACATTCATTTTTAATTTTATCTACTAATATATGCACTTATTTTTTCCCCTTCAATATTGATAGACCAAATTTTTAAACATTCATAGTCTAAAAAATAAAATATCATCTCACAAAATCTCTTAATGACTTTGAATATTGATGATATTTTTCTCTATCTAATCCTATATATCTTTTTGTTTCTTCTATAGAGCTATGACCTAATAACTCTTTAACAGCTGTTATATCATTTTTAGATTCAATATAAATTTTATAAGCATAAGTTTTTCTCATGCTATGAGCAGATATATCATATAATCCAAAATAGTTAGCTGCTTCTTTCAATATATTACTTACAGCTTGTACTCCAATAGGTTTATTTATTCCTTTTCTAGACTGGAATACATATTCATAATCTCTCTTATCTTTAATATATTCTTTTAATATTTTTGCTAATTCCGGTATCAGCTCTACTGATCTAGGCTTTCTGTTCTTCTCTCTTATATTTTTAGAATGCATTTTCTTTCCTTCATAAATCGTAAATTCTTTTCTTCGTAAAGCCTCCTTAATATCTCTCACTTTAAGTTTAACTAGATCACCTGCTCTATACCCTGTAGTAACACCAACTAAAAAAAGAACATAATCTCTATAATTTTTATATTTTAAATAATCTTGAATATCTAACACATCTCTAGTTCTTGTAATAGGTCTTGCAGGTCTTTTTCTTCCCATGTTATCTCACCTGCCTAATTGCTCCATGTTCCCTTTTATAAACATGCTCTTTTATAACTTCTCTTAAATCATCAGTTTCTTTTATTTTGATTATATTCTTTGATGAACAGTGAGGACATTTAATGTACCTCTTATTATCAATTTCATATGACAATAAAATAAAAGTTTTATAACAGGATCTACACTTATAACTCTTATACTCCTTCATGTCCTCACCTCCTATGAATAAATGGTATAAAAAAGCACCTAGATTTACTCTAAGTGCTTCTATGTCTTATTTATTTTTCGCTCAACTCAATTATAATACAACCTGTCAAATATTTGCAACCATTTGTGCAAATTATTTTTATATAGCTACTATTCCCCAAAGTTGAACTGCTAATTTTTTAGTTACTCTTTTCTTTTTATCTATATAGCATCTTCTAGACATATTTAATTCTTTTGCTACATCTGCATCTGTCTTTAACTCAGAATTTTCACCATATGCTTTATCTAGAATTAACTTTTCATCATCACTTAATCCATCAAGTAATTTTTGTAATAGATTTATTTTCTTACTAGTTTCTCTTAATCTTTTAATTAATTCTTTTTCTTCGAATATTAAATTGCATATCTTATCATCTGGAAGGCCTATTCCTGAACCTTTAGGCATATCACTTATTTCTATTGCTTTAGTTGAACTCATTTCACTTCTGACTTCTTTTATTCTTAATTTGATGTTTCTCTCAGCCATCTTTAAACTATTCATATTTCCCAATATGTTAACAGTTTCTTTTATATAATTCATATAATCACTTCCCTTGCTTTTGTTATATACCACTTACCAAAAATTTCCTTAGTTAATAGATAATCTGTTACTTGCCACATGGCTGTTATAGTATTATAAAATTTCAGTTTAACTATCCCTGATTCAACATTTAGTAATTTATAACTATGCTTTGTATTTAGACTAGTTATAATATACCCTTCAAAAAGCTTGTCCCAAGCTCCCATAAAATCATATTCCTTTTTCTTATCAATCTGTTTAAATATTATATCTTGCAAGCTAACTACATCCTTACCATGTTATTTTTCAAATTGTAATCGCTTTTGATTTTACTAAATACAGATCTTATCATTTCAACGAATTTATTAACTGCTCTTATAATAAAATCCACTAACTCTTTTAATTCTTTTTCTATTAATTTATAATGCTTTTTTCTTATTCTTGCAGATTTGGTTCTGTTATATATTTCTACTGATGGTTTCATTTGGATTTCTCCTTTCTTAGTTTTCTGTATCGAGTTTACAAGTCATGTATACTTTAATAATCTTGTAAATAAGCCATTTTTTAAGCATTGTATACAAATGTATCTTATAAATTGAAAATAATTATACATTGTAAATCCAGTTATACCAACTGTTTCAGATGAATTGTATACATCTGTTTATCCAGCAATACCGCAATATCGCACTTCATGTCTATATGCTAATTATCTTCATTTCTTAGCATTAATCTATGAAATGATATTGTTCTATCTTTGAATCAATAAACTTTATCTGACTTGGCATACACTCACATATTTGTCCATCTTCATATTCAATTATTCCTACTGTATACATTAAAACGCCTCCTTGATCCCCTCCTATAAAAGGTGATGGTTCTACTATTTGGCTTTTATCGCTCCACTTATGAAACAATGCTCTTTTATCATTTACTAAACACGGCCTTAATTCAGTTTCTATTTTCATTTATATCTCCTCCTGTCTTAGTATTAAGAATCAGTACCAAGTCTTAAAACAACACTATTGTGCTCTTCATTTTCAGATAGAGTAATCTGTAATAAATTATCTACCGAAGTAACATCTTTTATAGGATCATCCCCTTCATATCCAGCAAATACGTTCAATTCTGGATTACATTTTTTCAATCTCTCTATAAGTTCATTAACTCTCATTTAAATCATCCTTTCTTAGTATTGTGACATAAAAAAATACCGCATATTCTTTTTGAATAATACGGTATTTTCATAATAATTTAATATTTAATTTTATCTTCGTAATACTTTAAAATAAAGCTTTAAATTAATACAGATTAAAATAACTTAATAGAAGTCGCAATACATTTGAACATACATAAATCATCGCAAATATTTTTGCCTTTGCATAGTTTTTATTTTTTAAACCACTCAAAAAATAAACAATCATTGCAATAAATGAAACGAGGATAACAATAGCAAGTGAGTATCTAAATAGCTCTTGAACACTAACAGTCATTTTATTATAGCCCCCTTATTCAATTATATGTAAATCATACTATTACGAATTCATTATAACATATTTTGTAAATACCGTACTATTCAATTTTCAAATATCATTTATGTCATACTTTCTACATATTAAGAACTACTTAGTCCATTGTTCTGCCATAGCTTTAGCTATCCCTGGAAAAGTCTTGCTCCTTATAGTTGACCTCTCTTGAGGTGTTTTTGCATTTTTTAAAGCATCATAAAACCATTTTGCTTGCCTTTTTTTCTTACCATTTTTATCTACCCATTCAAAAAATTCTCCTTTTTCAACTATGTTAGTTGGGACTAAATTAGGTAATCCTTTAAGCCATAAACAAGTTGATTTACTAAACTTATCACCAAACATCCATGGTTGTATTATTTGATCAGGCTTTCTCCATACACTGCTCATAATCCCTATTGGATTCTCTATCGCAATTCTTGGACAATCAGCATTAGCAAACATCATAAAGAAATCTATACCTTGCTGCTGCCTTCCATCTTTTCTTTTTTGTTCAAAATGTCTTGCTCCACTTACACAAAGATGTGTACATGGTGGAAATGCTATTATCATATCCCATTTTCCCTTTAATAACGGCGTTACATCTTGTTGTATGTGCCACTCTGGATGGCCACCACTACATGGTATAATGTCGCATGAATATGCTTCATGTCCCAATTTTCTAAGTTCTATTGTTACTGCTTGACTTTCTTCACAAGCTACTAAAATCTTCAACTTTATTTCCTCCTCGTCAGGAGGTGTGCGCACACTTTTTTATCTAGAATTACTCCATTTTAATTTTTATTTTAACTTCACACTTTCTTGCAATTACGAATTAATAAAATTCTATTAACCCTTAAAAATCCATCCTCTACCTTTTAATTTTTTAATATGTCTGTAATAACCTTCCTCTACATCTACTCTATTAACTCCTATAATTTGTAAATTATTCTCCATAGCCTGTCTGCAATCCCAATACTCTTCTATGGCATTAAAAGTGTCGTTTTTTATCACAGCTTCAAAGAACTCTATTGCTTCTTCATCAAATTTTTTAAGTTCTTCTATTTGAGTAGGTATATGATCTATTACCTTACTATTTTTAAAGTCTATATAATTAATACTGCTTTCTCTGTCGTTCCAAGTTGCTCCTACTATAAAATTTAGAATTAAACCTATTGCTAATATCCAAACTCCTGCAACTAACATCTTTATACCTCCATCTTTTTTATTATTAGGGGGAAAATCTATTCCCCCATAGAAGACTTATAAAACCTTGAATTAAGCTTTGCAACAGCATTTGTAATCCCTTTAATTCTTAGTCCTATAATTTAATAACTATATATAATCTCTTATAAGCCTTACTGGTAAAATCATATCCGTCTTATTTTTACTTTCAAGTACAATAGGGGCAACTGGTGATGACATATAAAGCGTAAAATTAGAATCATGGCACTTTAGTGCATCTAATAAATATTGTGCATTAATCCCAAACTCTGTTTCTTCTCCCTCTAATTCTGCACTTATATATCTTTCAAATTTTATAATTCCTTCATTTGCTTTAGAAGATTTTATATAACTTCTTTTGTTGTTTATATTAAAAATTACTATACTTCCATACCCACGATATAACTTAATATATTGAGATAATACAAACTTAATATCATCAGAATTTAATGTTATTTTTATATTCTTCTTAACATCATTAATCAATGCTCTCCAGTTTACATACTTCAATTCACTCTTCATATAAACTACTGTTATTCTTCCAAAGCAAATTTTCACAAATTCATTGTTCTCTTGAATAGTCGCTATGCTTGTACCCTTTATTTTCTTTAGAATATTAACCACTTCTTCTGGTATCAAAATTCTGTTTTCTGTAATAATCTCATCAATACTTCTTATACTCATTCTGTATCCATCCATAGCAACAAAATTATTCTCATCTATACATATAGAACCAAGCTGTGGTCTAATATCACTTTTTTCTAATGCATATTTACATTCCATTAAAAAATCAAAATTTGGTATACACTTACATTCTTTAGGATTATTAAATTCAATTAATTCCTTGAATTCTTCATCTTCATTAAATGATATTTTTTGATTCTGGGTAGATATATAATAATCACCAACTAAACAAGGCTCTTTTTTAGGCAATAATTTAATCGCTTCTTTAGGTATTAAGATCTTTCCTTCTTCTTCATTACCGAATGTATTTTCAGTTAAAATCACTTGATAAAAAGTATCTTTAAATTCTCTGGTAGCCGATAATTTAATCCCATCTTTTTCTACATTAACTTGGTACTTGTCCACATCTAAAAGCTTGTTTAAATAAATTAATGATTCACTATTAACAATTGCTTTCATCTCTTACTCCTCCTCATCAATTCCATATACTAACTGTTCCTCTAAATCTTCATAGGTTAATCCTCCATAACCATTTTGGTAATCTCTACCTTCAAAGTTACAGAAACCTGATGTTTTAGTGTTATTAGATGAACTTCTAGTCCAATCTTCCTTAATAGCTGATACTAAAGCTCCAATTCTATTATTGAAATTGCCTTTAGAAATTATATTTAGCTTATCTAATACAACAGCAACAACATCTTTATTTTTATGATATTTTCTTACAGTCTTTAAAATTGTTTTTGCCTCTGCATCTGAACACTTAACTATATTTACTATCTGTTGTTGTATCTCTGTCTCTATCTCTGTCTCTATCTCTGTCTCTCGTGAACATTTGTCGGACATTTGTCCTTTTCCTCCGTCTGAAATGGCTATTTTGCTTGGATTTTTATTTGATTTCGGACATTTGTCTGGACTTTTGTCCTCTTTTTTATCTTCAATCAATAATTCAACTTCATTAGACTTTTGTTCTTTTAAAAGCTTCTTTTCTTCTTCTATCCTAGCTCTCTGTTCTCGTTTTCTATCAGCTTCTGTTGAGCTCCTACCGATAAAATTTTGTATTTCATTAAGATATATTGCTCCATTATCTAACTTTTCGACTAATCCAAACTCTTCAAATACTTCTATTGCATTTCTAACTGTATCTACATTGTGTCCTAAAACTTTGCTAAGAGTTTCTGGACTATATGGAATGATATCTGTAATCATTAGTTTTCCATCTCTCTTAAGTGACCTCAAATACATTTTTATAAGTATAAGAGAATATTCATGCCCATTAGATAACGCTTCAATTATCTTAATTTCTTCTCTTTCAAAGAAATTTTCTTTTAGCTTAAGATAATAATATTTTTTGTTATCAGCCAACTCCTCACCTCCAGGTAAATGTGCTATAATATAAAATGATGTTTTTCATAATTATTTTGATGCTTTAAGAGATTCTTGGTATTGGCGTACTGCTTCTCTTAAAGCCTTTTCTCTTGTTAATGGATTAATAGGATCTAGATATAACTCCCCAACCTTCTTAGCTATCCTTCTAGCACTTTCTGCATCATTAATTATTATTAATACATCTTTCATTTCTCTATCTCCTTAGCATAACTTCTTTAGCGGTAGGAATATGATAAAATGTATAGCTTTCTGCATCTTTTTTTACAAACAAGAATTCTTTATAATCATATCCATAGTCATCTAGAAGTGCTATGTGTCTAATTTTTAAATCCTTTAACTTTTCAAATTTACACATATGCAAACACCTCATTTATTACGAATATGAAAGTAAATACACTACCCAATGTTAAAAAAGTAAACCTAATTTTATCTATTCTTCTTCTACTATCCGAATAACTAACTAGTCCAATTATTATAAATAATGCTTGAAACACCATAGACGTAATAGATAAAACTACTCTCCCTACTTCATTCATTTAAACTACCTCCTCAAATTTCACTTGATCATTTGCAAGCTTTATCAAATCTTCTATTACTAGTGGAACTTTGTAGTTATTAACTATATTCATTGCTATATCAAATTGACTTCTCTTAATAGCCTCATACCTACTAATGCCAAACTCTCGCTTAAGTTGGTGTTGAATATCTGAATAAACTTTTCCTCGAATAGAATTATCTTTATAAGCTGGCTTATCCTTACCGCCTAAAACTTCTATTCCCTTCTTCCTTACAATAGCTTGCAACTCTTTGCAATCTACTTGAAATAGTGGCATATTAGCTTTTAAATCCTTAACTTCTATTTCTAACTTTTGTTGTTTATCATCAAGAAAAAAGATAGCTTGAAGTTCCTTTGATAGCTTTGGAAATTGTTGTTGCTCCATTTTTTCAAACGCTGTTACATATTCTGCCGTAAATAAAATCCCTTTTTCCCCAGTCATTTTATTCGCTACCATGTCACAACCTTTTCTAGTAAGTTGATAACATGGTTGTTCTTTATTCTGTGAATTTAAATACGTATCTTCTATAAAGAAATTTTTACTGCTCAAATTTGAGCCGTCCAATACTTTAATGTAACCTTTTATATCTCTCAATAAATTCTTATGTTCTTTTCCAATTCTCATAGCTACTTCTTTACTATCTGTTACAAGTTGTCCTTTTACTTTTTTAATAACTAGATCTTTCATCAAATATCCTCCTTTTTTAGTCATAAATAATAAATTGTTTAATATAATAAAGTAAGAAGTGTTTACTTTTATTGAAAAAATAAAATTTGAGGCTATGCCTCCTTTTTCTTACGTGTATCCCTGGCTATCTCTTCTATAACCAACCTTATTTTTTCTATTTGTTTATCACTTTCTTCCCTAGAGATGTTAGGTTCAACTATAATCACTGTAGCTGCCATTACATCACCTCACTTAAATAATATGGCTTTTTTTTTTTTTTTTTACCTTTTCAGCTTTAGCAATAAGTTCTGACGCACTAATCCCAAGTCCTGTAGCTATTTTAGATATAGTATCTAGAGTTGGATTTGTTGTTTTTCCATTTACTATATCTAGAAATGTAGCTTGTGGAACGCCAGCCATCTTAGCAACTTTATATTTACTAAGTTTCTTTTCTTCTGAAATAATTTTAATAGCTTGTCCTAATCCCATTTTAACCTCCTTTATAATTTTATATATCATTCAACCGAACTATATCGGTTAAGTTAAATATATCATCCAGACGATATATTAACAACTTCTATATATCGTTGTATAGAATTGTTTTTTTAAATTAACTTTTATTTCCTTATATTTACTAAAAATATCTTGCATAATCTAGCTGATATAGTATAATAATATTTATATCGGTGAACCGTTGTACCGAAATAGAAAGGTGAGATTATGTTTAAT
>OATY01000206.1_pt1 | contig 19901 bp, 14 predicted proteins | sample 1476101 | NCBI WGS metagenome assembly OATY01 (sample SAMEA2579994, study PRJEB22360) | human gut metagenome
CCAACCGTGTCAAGGAACTGCTGGACATGGTCGAGATGCCGGCTTCCGTGATGGGTCGTTACCCGAACGAGCTTTCCGGTGGCCAGCGTCAGCGCATCGCCATCGCACGAGCCATGGCTCTGGATCCGGACGTCATCGTGTGCGATGAGGCCGTCTCCGCCTTGGACGTGCTGGTGCAGGATCAGGTGCTGCGTCTGCTCAACGACCTGCAGGCCGAAAAGGGCCTGAGCTATCTGTTCATCACCCACGATCTAGCCGTGGTTCGCCAGATCGCCGATGAGGTCGTGGTGATGCAGCATGGCAAGCTCGTGGAGCACGCCACCACCGATGAGGTCTTCGACCACCCGCAGAAGCAGTACACCCGAGACCTGCTCGACGCCATCCCCGGCGGCAAGCTCCAGCTCGGTCTGGACTGATAATCTGCGTTTGAGCGCATAGTATTGGGGTCTTTCCATCCGTGGAAAGACCCCAATATTCATATGTGTCGGTTTGCATGATGGTTCGCGTGGGACGAAAGGCAAAAATCGGTGTTTTTCCGATGTTGTCCCACAATTTGTGGGACAACATCAACATCAATCGATAGACATGAGTGTTGTCCCACAGTAGATTTCTCACGAAGCCCGGAATTACGCCATTCTTGGCGTAGTCGATAATTACTCATGATGCGGGGCGTGGGACGACCCGCGAAAATCGTCGATTTTCGGATGTTGTCCCACAGAATACGTCATACCTCGTATGTGATCGTGAGTGGGGCGTGATCGGACCAGCGTTTGTCATACGTGGGAGCCTTGTCGATGACGAATCCGCGTGCGGTCTCCGCCAGCTCGGGCGTGGCGAACTGGTAGTCGATTCTCCAGCCGACATTGTTGTCGAAAGCGCGCCCTCGCTGGCTCCACCAGGTGTATGGCCCCTGAATGTCGCCGGCCAACGAACGCATCACATCCACAAACTCGTATTCGTCCAGCCACTTGTCCACGTAGGCACGTTCTTCGGGCAGGAATCCGGCGTGTTTCTCATTGGCCTTGGCGTTCTTGATATCGAGCGGCGTGTGCGCGATGTTGAAATCGCCGCATAATACAGCCTGCTTGCCGCCATGTGCGGCTTCATCACGAAGCGCGCCCATGCGGGCCAGCATAGTGTCCAGAAAACGATACTTCTGTTCCATTTTGGTCGGATCATCGGTGTTGCCGGCATGTATGTACACGGATGCCACGGTGATCGTATAGCCCTCAGGCGTTTTGACATCGGTTTCGATCCAACGTCCCGAATCCACATCCTCGCTCAGACCCGGCAGACCATATCGCTTGTCAAGCACTTCCAAGTCAGTGAGCAGACCGACTCCCGCGCGGCCTTTCACCCGGCAGACCTCGTTCATGGTATGGAGGTCGGCCGGCGCGTCGATTTTGCCGGCGGTGGCATATTCGAAACCAAATTCATCGAAAATAGAATCGACATCGTCCTGAGGTGCGCGAACCTCCTGCATGCACCAGACATCCGGTGCATGCTTGCCGGCCCAATCCTCGATGCCCTTGCGCTTGGCTGCACGAATGCCGTTGACGTTAGACGTGGTAATGGTGATGGTCATGCGGCCATACTATTTTGGCCTCCCTACGAATCGAACCGGACATCGGCGGCCGCGATGCTCAGCTTTCTCTAAGCCTGAGTGCTAGTGTTAGCAAGGTTGCAACCGTTACATGAAACGAGGAATTATGGGACTGTTCGGATTCGGCAAGAAGAAGAGCAAGAAGGAAGCCGAGCCGGCCGTTGAGCCTGTCGATGAGGACAAGGTGGCCGCCGAGGCCGCAAACGCCGCAGCAAAGGCGGAAAGCGCTGAAACCGTATTGGCGGAACCTTCCAGCGAGTACGTGGGCCGTGGCGAGGAACGCGGTCCGTGGGATGTGAACGACGAAGAAGTACCCGACTACGATGACTATCTGGATCTGGGTGCCTACTATCTGCCGTTCATGCAGAACATCGAACTGCGCATCAAGGCCAACCGCGCCACCCAGCAGGTGCTTGGTTCCACCATCACCTATGGCAAGTCCAGCTTGGAAATCGAAGCGTTCGCAGCTCCCAAGACCCTAGGGCTCTGGGATGATGTGCGCGCTGATCTGATTGAGGCCAACAAGGCTGCATCCGAGGTCGAAGGCGTGTTTGGCACCGAGCTGAAGCTGCCGGTCAACGTCAAGGGCGGCAAGACCGTGAACACCCGAATCGTCGGCGTGGACGGTCCGCGTTGGATGCTGCGTGGCATCTTCTCCGGTGTCGCTGCCACCGATCCGGACAGCCCGGAGACCGAGGCACTGAACAAATTCTTTGCGGACATCGTGGTTGAGCGCGGCGAAGAGCCGCTGGCTCCGCGCGATCTGATTCCGATGCACCCGCCCGTGGCACCTGCCGAGCGCAAGGCCGCCGCCGAAGCCGGCGAGGAGAATGGCAAGGAACACTTCAAGGACATTCCGGACAACAAGCCGAAGGGTCCGCTGAGCCAGGACCAGCAGACCGAAGTGAAGACCACGCTGTCTCGCGGCCCGATGTTCTCCGAAGTTCGCTGATTTATAGGAAGAGACTTGGCAGACAACAAACGCACCGGCCTGTCCGCTCTAGCCGACGCCGGCAATGAAGGCGAGGATTTCTCCGTCATCGACGCCATCGGTGGCCCGCGTGGCGTTATCGAATCCATGCTGCCCGGCGTGGTATTCGTCGTGCTGTTCGTGGTCACGAGCAATCTGAACCTCACCATCGCCGTTTCGGCTATTTTGGCGGTGCTGCAGGTTATCGCGCGCCTGATTCAACGCCAATCGGTGATGGGCGCGGTTTCCGGCCTGGTGGCGGTCGGCATCTGCCTGATTTGGGCATGGCAGACCCATGAGGCCCGTAACTACTACATCTTCGGATTCATTACCAATGCCGGCTATGCCGCATTGCTTGCCGTCTCATTGATTGCACGGGTACCCGGCCTCGGACTGGTCGTCGAATTCATCCGTAGCCTGCCTACCGAGCATTTCAAGGCGTGGTTCAACGACTGGATGAGTGATAAGGCATTGAAACGTGCCTACATGATCATCACCGGTCTATGGGTCGGTCTGTTCCTGCTGCGATTGGCAGTGCAGGTGCCGCTGTATCTGACCAATCATGTGGCCGCGCTTGGCGTGGCCCGTCTGCTTATGGGCATCCCGTTCTGGGCGCTGGCGATTTGGGTGAGCTACCTCATCATCGCCACGCCAATGCACCGTCATAAAGCCGTGGCTACTCAGAACGTTACGCAATCCGAATCGGGATCTGCGGCTGAGGCCGTCAGCGAACCCGTGGCGGGCAAAACCGGAAAGGACAGCGATGCAAGCTGAAGTCCGCATCGAGCGATACGCCGATCAGGGCCGCTGCGTGGCCCATATCGATGGCCGCGTGGTGTTCGTCCGCTTTGCCTTGCCCGGCGAACTGGTACGCATTGAACTTGACGAACCTCATGATCGCGATGATCGGTTCTGGACCGGTGAAGTTATCGAAGTGCTCGAAGCATCCGAGGACCGTGTTGATCCGGCTTGGTCGCTTGCCGGCCCGCTGGCGATGGGCGGGGGAGTCGGCGGAGCGGATCTCGTGCACGTCTCGCTGCCCGGCCAGCTCAAGTGGAAAGCCGTCACCGTTTCCGAGCAGATGAGCCGGCTCGGTCATATCGATGTGGCCGTGCCAATCGATCGCATGCCCGGTGATGAGGAGCTTGACGGTCTTCACTGGCGCACCCGCATCGAAATGATTGCCGACGAGAACGGCAAGCCGTCCATGCGCCGGCGCGGTACGCATACTCGCGTGGCCATCGACACCATGCCTCTCGCCACCCGCGCATTGCTGGACGTGGCCGAGCGCGAGCATGTGTGGGAGGGCGACTTTGAGCCCGGCTCCCAGATTCGCCTGTCCGTACCTGAGCCGCGTGGCGACGCTGATATTGCTGCAGATGACTATGCCGTGCTTATCGATGGCGAGCTGCGTAATGGCTCCCAGCTGCTCACTGAACAGGTGACCATCAACGGCAAGACCTTCGATTATCGGGTTGATGCCAACGGTTTCTGGCAGGTGCATCGTCAGGCACCGATTGCACTCGGCACGCATGTGATCAATCAGGTCAACCAGCAGTTGCAGGGTGCTGTGGCACCTGTGATCTGGGACTTGTACTCGGGCTCCGGTCTGTTCACCCTGCCACTGGCCACCATGACCGGTGAACGCACTCGCATGCTTAGCGTGGAAGGCGCGCGCGTGGCCGTGAAGAATGCCCAGCGCAACCTGCGTGCCATGAATCTGAACGACGTGGATGCCCGTGCCGGAGATGTCTCCAGAACGTTGGAACATGTGCCCGCGCACTTGGCCAAGCCGGATATCGTGGTGCTTGACCCGCCTCGCGCCGGCGCCCGTGCCAAGGTCTGCCGCCAGATTGCGGCGGCCGGTGCCTCCAGCGTGGTCTACATTGCCTGCGACCCCACCAGCCTTGCTCGCGATACCGCCACCCTGATTGGAGAGGGATACGAGCTCAAGGACATCCGTGCCTTCGACATCTATCCGATGACCCACCACGTCGAGACAGTGGCCGTTTTCAGCCGTTGACGGGTGGGTCTATGATGCGTCGAATTCTGAGGTTGTTGGCCTGTGGGGCGGTCGTATTGTCATTGGTCGCTTGCACGCCGACCGGTCGCGCCGTCGGCGATACGCAAGACAGCATGCCATCGGTGGCCCATGATTCGACGCACAAAACGGATATCACCGTCGGTTTCGTCGGATCGACCGATACCGCGGCGGACAAGAAGGCCATCGATGCGCTGGCCGATGACACTCTCAACGTGTATTACGCCTCGCTGGACACGTCGGGCGATTCTGAAACTGCTGACAAGATCGCGGCCACCGCGCAGCAAGGTATCACCGATTTCGTGGACCGCGCAGTCAAAATCGTAATCATCAGCGGCATCGATGTCACCGACGCGAATCGAGACAGTTGGAACCAGGCGCTGACCAATGTGCGCGAAGCCGGCATTCCCGTCGCCCTGCTCAATCCCAAGCATGCGCCCGAAGACGAACTGCTATACGCTGCCATTCTTAACACAGACGATGCTGCTAGCGCCAAGTCTGTCTCCATTGCCGATGCAGTCATCACCATCACACGCGACGAACCCCACGACCGTACCATCGCCGTTGCCACAGAGTGAATCTAAATCAAATCATTCTTGAATCGTAGCGAATTATGGAATCCGGCACGGTAGGCTGGAAGATATGAGTGCAACAGCAGCTGTGGAAATGCCTGAGATCAGTGAAACCGGTCTTACCGTCAAGGAAGTGTCGCAGCGTATTGAAAGCGGCCAATCGAATGCGGTGAAAACCTCCACCTCGCGTTCGGTTAAGGACATCGTACGAGCCAACGTATTCACGTTGTTCAATGGCATCATCTTCGTGGCCATGGTCATGGTGCTGGTCACCGGCTCGTGGCGGGATGCGGTGTTCGGCTTCGTCATCATCATCAACACGGGTATCGGCATTTTCACTGAGCTCAAGGCCAAGCGCACGCTGGACAAGCTCTCCATTCTTGTGGCCTCTGATTTTCTGGTGCGCCGCGACGGCGAGGATGTCGAAGTGCCGCACAACGAAATCGTGCTCGGCGATCTGCTGTGGATTCGTTCCGGCGAACAGGTGCCTGCCGACGGTCAGATCATCCAGACCTGGGGACTGGAACTCGACGAATCCATGCTCACCGGCGAATCGCGTACCGTGCGCCACAAAGTGGGGGAGCAAGTCTATTCCGGAGCCACTGCGGTTTCCGGCATGGCGTTGGTCAAGGTCAATGCCGTGGGCAGCCACTCATATGCCGCCACGCTCACCGCTCAGGCCAAGGTCTATAAGAAGACCGTGTCCGACCTGAACAAGGGCATCAACACGATTCTGAAGTTCATGACCTTCCTCGTGGTGCCGTTGTGCATTCTGCTGATTCTCTCGCAGATTCACACGGTCGGCGGATGGGATGCGGCGCTCTCCACCGGCGAATGGAGGCAGGCCGTGGTCTCCGCGGTCGCCGGCGTGGTGGGCATGATTCCTGAGGGCCTCGTGCTGCTGACCTCGCTGAACTTCGCGGTGGCCGCCATGCGGCTTGCTCGCCACAACACGCTGGTGCAGGAACTTGAATCCGTGGAGACGCTCGCCCGCGTGGATGCGCTCAACCTTGATAAGACCGGCACGATCACCGATGGCGGCATCGCCTTCAACCAGCTCATCATGCTTGGCTCCCGCTGGCGGGAGCTGCCGGCGCAGCCGACTGAGGGTGGTTCTTTCGAGACATTGACTGAACAGGCGGCCACGCAGGCCCTCTACGACTGCTGCAACGAGGAACAGCCCAACGGCACCGGACAGGCCGTGCTCGCCGGTCTAAAGGCTCAAGGCTACAAACCGGGCCAAGTCGAATCTCGCGTTCCGTTCTCTTCGGCCCGCAAATGGAGTGCGGTGGTGAAGCCTATCCTCCCGCCGGCGGGAGGTGACTCGCGCAGCGAGTCGGAGGGTGGCCGTACTGAAATCACCCCCAGTCATTTTGCGATGACAGCCCCCGCCAGCGGGGGTGAAACCTGGTACATGGGTGCGCCAGAAGTCATCATTTCCGCGCTCGGCGGTGATTATTCGGATGTGCTGCAACAAGTCAATGACTACGCCAATGACGGCAATCGTGTGCTGCTGGTTGCGCGTTCCACGGCATCGCTCGCTGATACGGACAATCCACAGATTGACCCGCAGGCCAAACCGGTGGCGCTGGTGCTGTGTTCCGAGAAGATCCGTGAGGATGCCGAGCAGACGCTCGCTTGGTTCCGTGAGCAGGGTGTGCGCTGTCGCGTGATTTCCGGCGATAATCCGGTCACGGTTGGTGCCATCGCCCGCAAAGTGAGGCTGACCGGCGAACATGAGCCGCGATTCATGGACGCGCGAGAACTGCCGGAAGACGTGAACGAACTCGCTCGCGTGCTGGAAAACGTCGATGTGCTTGGCCGTGTGCTACCCAACCAGAAGAAGGCCATTGTCCAGGCGCTGCACACGCAGAACCACGTGGTGGCCATGACCGGCGACGGCGTCAACGACGCGCTCGCCATCAAGGAAGCGGATCTCGGCATCGCTATGGGCAATGCCGCGCCGGCCACCAAAGCCGTGGCCCAAGTGGTACTCGTCGATTCAAAGTTCTCTCATCTGCCGGATGTGGTGGCGCGAGGCCGCCAGGTCATGGCCAACATGGAACGCGTGGCCAGCCTGTTCCTCGTCAAAACCGTGTACTCTGCGCTGATTTCGCTCGGTGTGGTGCTGACCCAGATTCCGTACCCATACTTGCCGCGCCACATCACGTACATTGGCGCCCTTACCATTGGTATGCCCGCGTTTATTCTGGCGCTCGCGCCCAATACCCGCCGTTATATTCCGGGATTCTTGAAGCGTGTGGTCACCTTCGCGTTGCCGGGCGGCATCGCCACCGCGCTGTCCGTGCTGCTGACGGCATGGTTCCTGCCCGGCATCATGGGCTGGGACGTGACTAAAAACGTCGATCTATCCGCGCTGCGTGCCACCAGCGCGATCATCCTGTTCCTGATGGGCGTATTCGTGCTCGCCCGCGTGGCTCAGCCCCTCAACAGTTGGCGAGGCATACTGGTCGCGGCGTTTGCCGCAGCCGGAGTGATTGGTGCGTTCATCCCGTTTGTCGCGAACTTCTTCGCGTTGATTCTGCCGACCGGCACTACGTTGGTGGCCACGCTGATCGCCTTGGGTGGTTCAGCCCTGATTTTCGTGATCTGCCTATGGCTGGCGCCGCTTGTTGGCAAAGTATCCGGCAAGCTGCTGCGCCAACACGGATTCAACATCTAATAGCGGCGAATTGTCTCACACTTCAAGCCGACACGCCAGAGGCAAAGTAACGTACCCGTACCATTTGAAGCGGATAATCAGCGGCATAGACAAGCCGATACATGATTTCGGAGGAAGCATGTCCTTACGCGACGACCAGCTGGCGACCTTGAAGGCCGCCGGCAAGGACTTCGATTACTACAACATCGCCAATCTCGACGGCATCGATCATCTGCCGTACTCGCTGAAGGTACTGGTCGAGAATCTGGTACGCAATATTGATGGCGCCAATATCACCGACGAGCACGTCAAGACCCTGCTTGACTGGGATCCGAACGCCGAGCCCAGCCATGAAATCCAGTTCACGCCGTCCCGCGTGATTATGCAGGACTTCACCGGTGTGCCCTGCATCGTGGATCTCGCCACCATGCGTGACGCGGTCAAGGAGCTTGGCGGCGACCCGGAGGTCATCAACCCGCAGGTTCAGTCCGACATGGTCATCGATCACTCCGTGCAGATCGATAAGTACGGCATCGCCAACGCGGTCCAGGAAAACATGGACATCGAATACCAGCGCAACGGCGAACGCTACCAGTTCCTGCGTTGGGGCCAGCAGGCATTCAAGAACTTCCGCGTGGTGCCGCCGGGAACCGGCATCATCCACCAGGTCAACATCGAATACCTGGCCAAGGTGGTCATGAGCAAGACCGAGGCCAACGGCAACACGCTTGCCTACCTTGACTCCTGCGTGGGCACCGACTCGCACACCACCACCGAGAACGGTCTGGGTGTGCTCGGCTGGGGTGTCGGCGGCATCGAGGCCGAGGCCGCCATGCTTGGCCAGCCGATCTCCATGCTCGTACCGCGCGTGGTCGGCTTCAAGCTCACCGGTTCCATCCCGGAGGGCGTCACCGCCACCGACGTGGTCTTGACCATCACCGACATGCTCCGCAAGCACGGCGTGGTCGGCAAGTTCGTGGAATTCTACGGTGAGGGCATCGCCTCCGTGCCGCTGGCCAACCGTGCCACCATCGGCAACATGGGCCCGGAGTTCGGTTCCACCTGCGGCATCTTCCCGATCGACAACGTCACGCTCGACTATCTGCGTCTGACCGGCCGCTCCGAAGAGCAGGTCGCGCTGGTTGAGGCTTATGCCAAGGCCAACAAGCTGTGGGGCGACGCCTCCGACCCGGATTACGTGGAACCGCAGTACTCCGAATACGAGGAGCTTGACCTCGGCACTGTGGTGCCGTCCATCGCCGGTCCGAAGCGCCCGCAGGATCGCATTCTGCTGTCCGAAGCCAAGGAGATGTTCGAGAAGACCGCTCCCGCCTACGAGACCGAGAAGACCGTCAAGGATCCGGTGGCTGTGTCCACCGACTTCCGTGGCGATTTCGACATCGAGAACGGTGACGTGGCTATCGCTTCGATCACCTCCTGCACCAACACGTCCAACCCGTCCGTGATGATCGCCGCCGGCCTGATCGCCCGCAACGCGCACGCCAAGGGCTTGAAGCCGAAGCCGTGGGTCAAGACCTCGCTGGCTCCCGGCTCCCAGGTCGTGGCCGACTACCTGAAGGCCGCAGGCCTCCAGGACGACCTCGACGCGCTCGGCTACCAGCTCGTCGGCTTCGGATGCGCCACCTGCATCGGCAACTCCGGCCCGCTGCTGCCCGAGATTTCCGAGGCGGTCAACACCAACGACCTGACCGTCACCGCCGTGCTCTCCGGCAACCGCAACTTCGAAGGCCGCATCAGCCCGGACGTCAAGATGAACTATCTGGCCTCCCCGCCGTTGGTCATCGCCTACGCGCTCGCCGGTACTATGGACTTCGACTTCGAAACCCAGCCGCTCGGCACCGATGCGGATGGCAACGACGTGTACCTGAAGGACATCTGGCCCACCAACTCCGAGGTGGCCGCCGTGGTGGACGGCACTGTGAGTCGCGAGATGTTCCTTAAGGACTACGCTTCCGTATTCGACGGCGACCATCGCTGGAAGGGCCTCGACGTGCCGGAAGGCGAACTGTTCGCATGGAACGACAAGTCCACCTACGTGCGCAAGCAGACCTTCTTCGACGGCATGAAGGCCACGCCGGACCCGGTCGCCGACATCCACGGCGCCCGCGTGCTGGCCCTCCTGGGCGACTCGGTCACCACCGACCACATCTCCCCGGCAGGCGCGTTCAAGGCCTCCAGCCCGGCCGGCAAGTACCTGACCGAGCGCGGCGTGGAGCCGAAGAACTTCAACTCCTACGGTTCCCGTCGAGGCAACCACGAGATCATGGTGCGCGGTACGTTCGGCAACATCCGTCTGCGCAACCAGCTGCTCGCCTCCGTGGGCGAGGAGGTGACGTCCGGCGGCTTCACCTACGACTTCCTCGCCAAGAAGCCGACCACGATTTTCGAAGCCTCCCGCGACTACATCGACAACAAGGTGCCGCTCGTGGTGCTGGCCGGCAAGGAATACGGCACCGGATCCTCGCGTGACTGGGCTGCCAAGGGCACGGTGATGCTCGGCGTCAAGGCCGTGATCACCGAGAGCTTCGAGCGCATCCACCGTTCCAACCTCATCGGCATGGGCGTGCTTCCGTTGCAGTTCCCGGCAGGCGAATCCTATGAGTCCTTGGGCCTTAACGGCACCGAGACCTATGACATCGCCGGCGTCGAGAAGCTCAATGAGGGCGTAACCCCCAAGACGGTTCATGTCACTGCCACTCACGAGGACGGCTCCAAGACCGAGTTCGATGCAGTGGTTCGTATCGACACCCCCGGTGAGGCCGACTACTACCGCAACGGCGGCATCCTCCAGTACGTGCTGCGTAACCTCATGAAGTAACTTTCTTGGCTCCCCTCTCTGAGCGCGAAGCTGACTGAGGGGAGCAAAGGCCGGTATCTTCTAAGATACCGGCCTTTATCGTTTGTAATGGTTTGTCGTCTATGCCGAGCAGGGTAATTTAATTCTCGGGAACCAGCCCCTCATAGAGGTAGAAAGACGTGGCCTGTTCGCCGTCGCCATTCGTGGGCAGCGTATGCTCGCTTACCTGGGCCAGACCGAGATGCACATAGAATCCGACATCGCAGGTGGTGTCGGTAAACAGGAAATACTTGCTCACTCCGGCTTCGCGGAATGCAGTCATCAAGGTATCGAACATGCGGCGGCCTAGTCCATGTCCACGAGCCGCCGGATCCAGCACGAACAACACCACTTCCGCCGAGTAGTCGTGACCAGTCTGCGTAGCCTGTTTACGCAGATGTTCATCGATATTGAGAATCCCCAGAATATCGCCGGCGGCCTTAAGTCCGTCCTTAGCGCACACCAATCGCAGCAGACCTCGCAAGGAATTGATGCGATGAGTGTTCAACGGCCTGCGATGGTCCAACGCGTCGACTCGCCCCAGAATCAACGCGACTGGTTCCCCGTCGAGTTCTGCGGTAAACGCGCAGGTCGCGCGCGCCAGACAGTTCTCCCAGTCGGTCTCGGCCGCCAGCAGGCCGGTTTTCTCGTCGTACTCGGGGTACCACATGCGGCGCACCACGTCGATTAATGCCGGGTAGTCGCTCTTGCGCAAAGTGCGGATAATCGGTTCACTCATATGCCCATTATGCCTGTTACGTCCTAACAATGATGAAGCCGCGAGCGTAACGGAAGGGCATCTTACAATCGTGCGGGCAGATCGGCCCTCTCCACAAGTCGAGCCATCTGTACCCGACCCATGTTCAGTTTGTCCGCAGCCGAGGAAAGATGCGCTTTTGCCGTGCGTTCCGAGATGAACATACGGGAGGCGATCTCGGCGTTGGTATAGCCTTCCGCAGCCAACATCACGGCTTCACGCTCACGATCGGGCAACGCACCAAGCAATTCGCGCGCCGCATCTCTGCGCGAGCGCGGTTGAGACTCGCTTAAATCGTCAATCAGCTGTTTCTGACTGGCTGTGTTGAACTGTGGTGCCCCGGCGCATACTCCCAGAACGCGGCGAATAATGTCATCAGGAGCATCGGTTTTCGATACAAAGCCTTCAGCGCCGGCCTCCACCGCACGCTCCACGGTGCTGGAAGGGCTGAGCGAAGTCAGAATCAATACATGCGGGGCATGGGGCAGCGATTGCAGTCTGCGAGTTGCTTCAATGCCGTCCACATCAGGCATGGCGATATCCATCAACACCACATCCGGCTGTTCGCCGATGGGAAAGCCGAAACCTCCAGCGATACCGGTGTTTCGGGCGCATGACGCCGTGCGTTCGTCAGTCCCTCCTGATCCAATCAGCAACCCGTTATGCAGCCCGGTCCGATTGCTCCTGCTGAACCTGCTCAACATCAGCCTCGTCAACCCCTTACGATCTGTGGTGTTGTTGCCGTGGTGTTTGGCGCTTTGGGACTGGTACTGAGCTTCATACCAATCATCAACAACTCGGTATTCGTTACGCCGCGAGCTGAGATGCACGAAAAGCCGTTCTCATTCATGGAATGTTCAGCATTGCTCTACTAGTATGGAACGTGAAACAACGCTAAAGGAGCGATTATGACATTCGGTCAGCAGCCCCAGAACAACGGGCAGTACAACCCGCAATACAATACTTCCGATTACAACACCGCGCAGCAGAACTACCAGTATGCCGCGCAAGACACGGGTGCAGGCACAACGGCCATCAACACGACGATGACTTACAACTATGAGGAGGCTCGCCGCGCTTCCGTAACCAAGGTCTACGGCGAAATGACCATTGGCGTCATCGTCACCGCGATAGTGGCGTTTATCGGGCAGATGACGGGAGCCTATTACGCGTTCCTCGCATCCACCGGTGTCATCGGCCTCATCGCGCTTTGTGTGGTTCAGGTGGGTCTTGCCGTGGTGCTTGGCGCCCGAGTCACCAAGATGAAGTCCGGCACCGCCCGCGTCATGTTCTATGTGTACGCGGCGCTTATGGGCTTTACGCTGAGCTCCATCTTCATGGTGTACAGCCTTGGTTCGATCGTCACCGCACTGGGTATCACTGCGGCGTTCTTCTTCGCTTTGACCATGTTCGGCATGACCACCAAGATCAACATGCTCAAGGCCGGCCCGATTCTTATGATCGGCCTGATCGTGCTTATCATCTCGCAGCTGGTGCTCATGTTCCTGCACGTTGACGGCATGACCCAGATTGTGTGCGCGCTTGGCCTGATCCTGTTCGCCGGCATGACCATCTACGATGCGCAGTCCACGTGCGCTTTGCTGAGCCAGTACGAGGCTCAGGGGCCGGAGATGGTCAAGAGGGTTTCCATCCTGTGCGCGCTGAACCTCTACCTCGACTTCGTCAACATGTTCCTCTATATCCTCCAGTTACTGGGCAACAGGGATTAGTCATGAACTGATTCGTGGCATACGACCGCATCAAGCCCGACCGCAATGTGGCCGGGCTTTTTCATGCCCGACACATCTGGACGGTAGGCTGACTCCCCGTGAAAAGACAAGAACTCGTAGGCATGCTGTGCCTGTTGCTGACCGCGCTGATTTGGGGCTTTGCGTTTGTGGCGCAGGTGCAGGGCATGGATTCGATGTCCCCCATGTTCTTCAATGCCACCCGCTTCACGCTAGGTGCATTGTCATTGGTGCCGATTCTGCTGTGGCAGCGTGGTCGGGGGAGCAGCAGTACCAGTGAAGCTGCCGACACCGCGGCAGTCGGTGCGGGAGATCAGTTGGTTCAGACCTCATCGCCTGCGATTCGTCTGCTCGCCAACCCGATTATCATTTCCGTGATTTGCGGCATTGTGCTTTTCACCGCCAGCACTTTACAGCAATATGGCATCCTGTACGGTAAATCAGCCGGGCGCGCGGGATTCCTTACCGCCATGTATATCGTGATGGTGCCGTTACTGGCATTTGTGTTCCTACGTCGGCGCATCGGCGTGCTGGTGTTTGCGGCCGTGGCATTGTCTATCGCGGGCTTTTACTTCCTGTGCATCACTGACGGATTCGGTTCAATCGGGTTGTCGGATATTCTGCTGGTCTTTACTGCCGTGTTGTTTGCCGTGCATATCTTGGTCATCGACACGCTGGGTGCCAAAGTGGATGCCATCAAACTTTCATTCGGGCAGTTCTGTACTACCGCCGTGTTGAGTTGGACTGGTTCCTTGATTGAGGGCTCGGTCGATTGGGCCGGTGCCGCGCATTCCTGGATTCCGATTCTGTATGCTGGCTTCGGTTCGGTGGGCATCGCCTACACGTTGCAGGTGGTTGGTCAGCAGTGGGTGCCGCCGACTCGCGCGAGCCTGTTGATGAGCCTGGAATCGTTTTTCTCCGCGGTCGGCGGCGCGCTGCTGCTTGGCGAGGTGATGACTCCTCGTGGATATCTTGGCTGTGCGCTGATCTTCATTGGCACTCTGCTGGCGCAGGCCCCTGCCAAACTGCCAAAATTCCTGAGAAAAGACTAGTCTGTGGTCTTGGGAGCTTCGCCCACCTGCGGTGCGCCGTTAATATCGCGGTGAATGTTCTGCATCTGCACTTCGATGTTCTGCAAGGATCGCGCGCAGTCGAGCAGCGTCTGCGAATGCTCATTTAGTTTGGCGTCCGGCAGGTCGGTTTTGTATCGCAGCGCATGTTCCAGCGATGCCCAGTAATCCATGGCGATGGTGCGGAACTGCACTTCGACCGGCGTGTAATGCGCGCCTGAAGACAGGAACACCGGCACCGCATAGATGACGTGCAGTGAACGGTATCCGTTCTGCTTTGGATTCTTGATGTAATCCTTGACCCGCAGCACCTGAATGTCGGACTGCGACGACAGGTAGTTCGACACGGAATACACGTCATCGCGATAATTGCAGATCACGCGGATGCCGGCCACATCAAACAGGTTGTCTTTGATGGAATTGACGCTGAGCGGCAGTCCCTTGCGTTCCAGCTTGCCGATAATCGAGTTCACGGATTTCAGACGCCGTTCCATATGATGTATCGGATCATGGCTGAATCGCACCTGGAACTCGGCATCGAGGATTTCCAGCTTGGTGCTGATTTCGTACATTGCGCCTTCATATACCTGCATCTGATCCACGAATTCGGTGATTTGCTCGGTATTGAAGGTGCCGCCGGGCAAGTCCAGCGTCTTCAGTCGGGCTTGCAGGTCGGAAGTGTTCAGTCGGCTATGTCGGTCAAGTATCACGTCAATCAATATACTCGGCTCAAGCTGCCCGATATGGGAGTTGCCGGGGAATCTCCCAAGATACTCCATGTACCGGTTTCTCCAGTTGGTGCGGACCGCTGCCGCGCATCATGACGAACCCGGCCGATAGAATCGATCATTATGAACGAAGACATGATGACCGAGGCGGAGCGCGCCTCGATTGAATCCGATGAGCACCTTACAACACAGGAACGCGGCAAGGGCGTGTTCCACATCCATACCCTCGGTTGTCAGATGAATGTGCATGATTCCGAGCGCATTGCCGGCGTGCTCGAGACAGATGGTTATGTGCCGGCCACCGAGGAACAGGTCAATGACCATGACCTCGATCTCATTGTGCTCAACACCTGTGCGGTGCGTGAGAACGCTGCCGAACGCATGTATGGCACGATGGGCCTGTGGGCGGAGATGAAGCGTCAACGCCCGAACCTGCAGATTGCCGTTGGCGGGTGCATGGCTCAGCTTGACCGCCAAAAAATCGCCAATAAGGCGCCATGGGTCGCTGCGGTATTCGGCACCAAGAACATCGGCGACCTGCCGCAACTGCTCAACCAGAACCGTGCCGCCGATACTCCGCAGGTCAAGGTCGATGACCAGCTTCAGCAGTTCCCAAGCCAACTGCCTGCGGCCAGGGCTTCCCGCGTGAGTTCGTGGGTGGCGATTTCCGTGGGCTGCAACAACACCTGCACGTTCTGCATCGTCCCGACCACGCGAGGCAAGGAAAAGGATCGCCGTCCGGGAGACATTCTTGACGAAGTGCGCCAGTGCGTGGCCAACGGCGCCAAGGAAGTCACCCTGCTCGGGCAGAACGTGAATTCCTTCGGATATGGCATCGGTGACCGCTACGCCTTCAGCAAACTGTTGCGTGCTTGCGGCACGATTGATGGGCTCGAGCGTGTGCGCTTTACCTCGCCGCATCCGGCCGCTTTCACCGATGACGTTATTGAAGCCATGGCTGAGACCCCGAACGTGATGCATCAGCTGCATATGCCGCTGCAGTCAGGCTCCGACAAGATTCTGCGGGCCATGCGCCGTTCCTACCGCGCATCCAAGTTCATGACGATTCTGGAGAAGGTGCGTCAGGCCATGCCGGATGCGCAGATTTCCACCGATATCATCGTCGGTTTCCCCGGAGAGACCGAGGAGGATTTTCAGCAGACCCTGGATGTCGTGCGTCAGGCACGATTCTCTTCCGCATTCACTTTTATCTACTCGCCGCGTCCGGGCACGCCGGCCGCCGAGATGGAACAGGTGCCGCACGATGTGGTCCAGGATCGTTTCAACCGACTGGTGGCGTTGCAGGAACAGATCACTGCGGAGAATCTGCAGTCCTTCGAAGGCCGTGACGTTGAAGTGATGATCACCGGTACTCAGGGCAAGAAGGATGCCGACACCCATCGAGTCACCGGCCGCGAGAAGACCGGCGTGCTGGTGCATATCGGCGTGCCCGAGGGCCAGCCCATGCCGCAGATTGGCGACTTCGTGACGGCCACCGTCACCCATGCCGGTCGCCACAATCTCATCGCCGACCCTGACCTTGCTCAAGGGCAGACCTACTCGGTGCGACACTGAGAGGGTTCTCCACTCAGAGAGAGGAACTGCAAGTTCTCGGCTCCCCTCTCTGAGGGGAGCCGGCCGCGAGGCGGACTGAGGGGAGTTACGGTACGAGCAAAAGTGTACGAGGGGAAAACAACATGAAGCGAGTCGTCAGCATTGTAGGGCCTACTGCCTCAGGCAAGACCGGGCTTGGCATCGCCATTGCCAAGCGATTGGCCGAGGCGGGGGAGCGGGCCGAGATCGTGAACGCGGACGCCTACCAGATGTACCGCGGTATGGATATCGGCACCGCGAAAGCGAGCGCTGAAGAACAGGCGGCGGTGCCCCATCACCTCATCGACATCATCGAACCGGAAGACACGATGACCGTCGCTCGTTTCCAGCAGCTCGCCCGGCAGACCATCACCGATCTGCAATCGCGCGATATCCGCCCGATTCTCGTGGGCGGTTCAGGGCTGTATGCCAGGGCGGCCATTGACGACATTACTTTTCCCGGCACTGATTCTGATGTGCGCAAACGGCTCGAGGAACGCGAAAAAACCGAGGGGGCGGGCGTGCTGTTCGACGAATTACGGGATAAAGACCCCGAAGCCGCTGCGCGTATGGATCCACGCAACCCGCGACGCACTATTCGCGCACTTGAGGTCATCGAGCTTACTGGCAAACCGTATTCGGCAAGCTTGCCGCGCTACCGTTATGTGATTCCCTCTGTACAAATCGGTCTTGATTTGGATCGGCCTGATCTGGATCGTCGCATTGACCTGCGCACCAAGCAGATGTATGACGATGGATTTATCAAGGAAGTTGAACGTATCCGCCCTCATTTGGGCGCCACCGCCGTGCGCGCGCTCGGTTATCAGCAGGTCATCGACCTACTGGACGGCATCTGGGACGTGAACGAGGCATTTGCCGATATCGCGCAGAAAACCAAGCGGTTGGCCCGCAAGCAGATGGGTTGGTTCGGCCGCGACCCTCGCATCCATTGGCTGCAGGCGCTGAACCCGAAGCTGGTCGACAATGCGATGGCCATCATCGCGCATGCCGATGCCGGCGACTATGACCCCATTGACGCCCGTGCCGACGAATATACCCAACATCATCTGGGAGATATCGCAGCATAAATCACGTGTCTCCCCTCTTCGAGGGGAGCTGTCAGCAAAGCTGACTGAGGGGAGCCTCAGGTTGACCCCGTGTGGCTCCCCTCAGTCGTCTGCGGCGCCAACTCCCCTCGGAGAGGGAAGCCAAGTACAGGAAATCAGTGTGCTGGTCCTTGGTTCCAACCGGCTATAAGGAATACGCGCGTTGGATTGGCGGGACGCAGAATACGGTCGAACATATCCTCGAATGCGGAGATGTCACCGCGATAGGCCGTGTGTTTGGCGGCACGATATTCCTCGCGTGTCACTTCGCCCCAGTCAAGATCCCAGCCGGCGTCATGAGCTAGACGCGAACCGAATATGCGCAGCACCATGGCATTGCCGCCTCGGAACGGATGCAGATAGCCTAATTCGTCATACAGTGATGCAAGCGCATGCACGAACACATCGCGATCCATGGCATGCAGGTTGCGTTTGTCAGCCAATTCCGTCGCGATATTATGCGCGCCGGTCTCAATCAGACCAGCCGGGAAGAACGCCTCAGGATTCGCGGCACGCTCACGGTCATTGGTCACTTCACGCGTGGTGTTGGACGTACGCAGCTTGCCGGCATCCTCGAACACACCCTCGAAGAGATCCTTGTGTATGGCGATCAACTCATCCAAATCGCCTGAAGGGTTCCAGCGACGTTCCGCCAGCAACACGGTACGGGCGAACACGGCATCGGCACGATCCGTGGCGTGATCATCAAGACTGCCTGCAGACAAACGATCCGTGCCCGCGGAACTCGCTGCGGCACGCAAACGCATAGCGGTTTGCTCATCGGCCACATCAATGAGATGAGTCACGGCTTCCAAACCGCGTTCGTAGGAGGCCGCGGCTCGCATCGTTGCCTCGCCCGGCGTCATAGCTTCCAGTGCGCAGTTCTTCAGTGCAAATGCGACTGCGCTCGCACGCTCTGCGGGTGTCATGCAACCCATCATAGGGTATATCCGACGTTGATAGGGGGAATGGCCGCGATGAAATCGCTGAAACAGTGACCGGTGATTTCGCTTATCCTGCATTGTCACGGTGTCGTCACCGGCCATGAGCCCCCGTCCTAGTAGAATCAGTCACGATATGGCACGAACAGCATCCTCCAACAGCAATAATGGCCGCAAATCCAAAGGCGGCGGGAACTCCACCCATGATGGCGAGACCAAGGTCCAACCTGAGTTCGACCTTGATGTTGAGCCCACATGGAAGAAGGTCCTGCTTGCGATTCCGCGTGCCTTGGGCGCCGGCGTACGTGCGGTTACCGGCGTCGGTGAGTACGATCCCGCCTACCGTCGTGACGGCCTGTGCTTCCTGTTGCTCGTGCTCGCCGTACTGTTCTGCGCTTCCGAATGGTTTCGTGTTGACGGAGTGTTTGGCCAGCTGCTGCATGCCATAGCGTCTGGCGTGCTCGGGCTGATGAGTGTTGTGCTGCCGGTGCTGCTTTCCGCTGTGGCCATTCGTTTGATGCGCAACTCAGGCAAGGGATCCAACAATCCACGTGTGGTCACCGGTTGGGTGCTGCTGATGTGGTCCGTCTGTTCGATTCTTGATGTGGCCATCGCGTCTAGCCATACATCCTTCAATATCGCGGTTCTGCAATCTGCAGGCGGACTACTGGGTTTTTTCCTTGGCTCGCCGCTTGCTTGGGGTCTATCCAATGTATTCGCGATTATCGTGTTCGTAGTTGTCGGATTGTTCTCCCTGCTGATGATTACCGGCACCCATGTGACCGATATACCGGAAGACGCTCGTAAGCTATCCGCCAAGATCCAGCGCAAGCCGTATGTGCCCAAGGGCCAGGAGCCGGATGACGGCAATCAGTTCCCCAACGAGGTTCGTGTTGGAGACTCCACGCTCGCTTTTGCCGAAGGCGTGCCCGCGCATGATGGCACCGATGAGGAGTCTGATGGAGAGAACAAGTCCGGTACGGCCAAACCGGGTCTCTTCGCTCGGCTGTTTGGACGTAAACCCAAGACGGAGGACGACCAGACCCTTGATCGGTATGCCGCCGACAATCCCTTCGACCGTGCGGCCAGCCAGCATGGCGCCGCTGCGGAAACTCCAGTGGTAGATACGGCAACCGGCGAAATCACGGGAGGTCGGACCATCGCATCCTCGGCCTATGAGGGTGCCTCGCATGCCGTCGGAGACATGGCTGCCGCCGAGGCCCCTCCCCCGAGGGCGGGTGCGTCAGCAAGCT
>OATY01000221.1_pt1 | contig 18560 bp, 21 predicted proteins | sample 1476101 | NCBI WGS metagenome assembly OATY01 (sample SAMEA2579994, study PRJEB22360) | human gut metagenome
TGAATAATGAGCGATGAAGAAGTTTTTAATCGTGCGGTTGAATCGGTCACCAAGCCTAGATTGCATAATTAAAATTACCACCCATGATATGTAAAAAAAGCCTGTCCTTTTGGCTAAAATGGTGTTTGCATAACATGCCATTTAGAAAGAAGAACAAGCTCTATGACCATTATAACCTTAGTCGATCGATCTAAGATAGAACTGATTCAGAACCAGAAACACTCTATTAAAATCATGACAACTGAATATTTAATACACAAAGACCTTTACCCATGATTTGAGACAGTTACAGCAAGTTAATTGGCGCGAACACATACGAACAGTGGTGCAGCCCTATCCCTACTTTGAACGTATTCAAAGTAGGGTTTACACGGTTGTATAACGCTAAAAAGCTCAAGACGGGAAAACGCCTACTGACTGTACAGCAGACGGTGTAGCGCTTAACCACTCACAAGCTAAGGGCCTAAACTTTAAGTGTTGATTATTTCTCAACGCCAGAAAGTGTAGACTCAATCTATTTTGTTAACCCAATGAATATGGCTCCACCAATAATCAAAAGTAGCCCTGTAATTAGCTTGCAGTGCCGTTCTCCAGCATGTTCATGCAAGATTACGATTCCGCCAATCGTTGAGACAACGACGTTCATTTGCGAGAGTGTATACCCAATGGAGACCCCATTCAATTCATTTGACAAGAGCATCGTGAGGTTAGCGATACCGAAACAAAATCCTGTAATAATATTCTGCCAGCTCTTTACTCTCCACATATGATTATCCCGCACCCGAGATACAATTCCGGATATCACAAGCCACATCGCTATCGCTTGTGGCAACAGCATGTCCCAACCATTCAGCCCGAATATTCGAGGTATAACTGCATAGCCAATTAGTCCAGCTGAAGAAACAGATACTACCACAATTCCATGTAAGAAGTCTTGTGGAGAGACTGATCCGGAGCCTTTTCCACGAATAGAGATGACAATAACGCCAACTATGATAAGCAAAATTGCCACAATTCCAAACAGGTACTGCCTTGTTGTATGCCATTCGTGAAAATAAAAAACACCAAATAGAATTGTTCCGATTAGCTGTTCTGCGGTATTAATTGGCATTGCCATAGATACACCCAAGAGATCAAAGGAACACACTTGAAGAATCTGCCCAATTCCCCAGAACACACTACAAAGAACCGCTCCGATGATTAAGCTTGGTGTCAAAGAAGCAGGCTGCCGAAAGATAAAGATAATTGCCGCAAATATCAGATTACCTGTTACCATACCCATTACTTTGTTAGTGAATTTTCCACCAACAATTTGCATAACAATGGCCTGCATGCCCCAACCAAGCGCTGGAACCAGGCCTAATAGTAGGCTGCTCAATATATAACTCTCCTATGTATGTAATCTCTAGACCGCTCCCCCCTAGAGCAGTCGCCATTAAGCTGTCCGGATATTTATAATAAAAGAGTACCTGCCTATCTAGCAGATACTCTCCTTTTCCTAAACTCCTTGAATCAGGATGGTCAAGACGTCATAAGGCGGAATCTCATCATTGTAGGCAATTGGCTCCTCTAATGCATTAATTGCTGACTCGCCTTCTCGCAATTGATAAGTAAGCGGACGTTTTGTCATATTCTGTAAGCGCATCACGGTTGCTTTTTCTGTATAGTAAGCGGGATAGACAGCACTAACTGTTAATTGTTCTGAGACTTCACCAAAGCTCTGGCTTGATGGCAAGCTTTGTTTCGTAGTTAAGCTATCCTGAAGTTTATTATCCAATCGATTGAAAAACAGATTTAGATTCTGTTTCTGATAAGCCAAAGGATTAAAGGCCAACCGTTCTTGCTCCGTCGCGATTGTTGTTTCATCAGTCGCGGCACCCCAGAAGATATCTACGTTATACCGCAGGCCTTGATTCAGAATCTCAGCACCGGGTGTTGCAATCATGATATGACCCTCGTTCGTGGTATCGCCCGACGCTCTCCCAGGACGATAAATAAGATTGGGTTTCCCAAGCTGATCTGACGTTGCCAATAGTGTAAATTCTAGCTGACCGCCACTTTGCGCATATTCCTTAATCTCTCGACTAAAGACGGACATCTGCGCATCGTCTCGTGCTACCGAGACATTGTTATCCATTGGCCAGATATTTATCGGCATCTCTGCATATTTAGACTGCCATTCCGTTGGTATCTTCTCGTTCTTCCGAGTAATAAAACCATACGGAACAGAGGCTTTATTACTATCCGCATCTAGTCCTGAATCCACAAGGAGGCGCAGGCGATGTTGTAAGATATCATTCTGAACCTCTATCGCAATACTCAGATGATTATCTGGGGAAACTCTCAAGTCCATCACTATCGGTAGCCTACCGGAATTAGTACCTTGTTCTCTTTCATTTAGGTTGAGAGGTAACTTGGCATCCGCACGCAAAATCATCTCTTGCCAATCCGCTTGGTGCTTCGCTGATACACTATCCCACTCAATTAGCACGGGGTGATCGTTCTGTACAGGTGAGAAATCGTATGTGTCTCCGGCATTGCCATCATCAACAAGCTTAATGGCATTTTTAATGTGTCTACCTTGCCAATCAAGATCGATTTGCCCATCGCGTACACTAATCTGCCAATCGGTTGTCTTAAGTACGGACTCGTCTGACGATTCGGATAATGAGTCAACGTTCTCATCGGTCGAATGAAATTCAATCACTCGATATCCGAGAGCGGGTAGACTTACGACAATCTGGAAATCATCCTCGTAGTATCCTGGCTCCGTGAGATACTCGTTGCCATGAGGGGTCTGACTTAGAACATTCTCTCTAGCAGGAATGTGACGCTGATGAACTAGGTGTTGAGAGATTACGTCATCAAAATGGATATGCTGATAATTTGTTAGTAGCTTAACGTTCACAGGCTGAGTGCTTGTCTTAGGAAGTGGGTTAATAAGCAACACCTGATTATCGCCTAGACCAAGTTTAATACTCAGCATCTTTTGAATCGTATTGAGAATACCATCAGCAATTTCTTGTCCTTGCTTAAGTCGGTGGAGAATATCCTCATTTACCGAATCTACAACGCTGCCGGCCATACTGTCATGGGCTTGACTCTCCAGTAACTTCTTCCATGCAGATACAAGAACACCCGTATTCAAATCAATTCCAACTCGGTGACCAATGACCATTACTGGTTCAACTTCATGAATTAAGGTGTGCTCAAGCTTAGTTGCTGCAAGCTTGACATCCATGCGACTTGAGCCGCACGTACGATGAACTCTCGCAAACACCGGATCAATGAGTTCACCTTTATAGTGTGGTAGCTCTTTGTAGTCCAGACTGTCAAAGAAGTCTTGGTAGGTACCTATCTTGTAGCTGTATTTGCCTATACTGTTAATCTCTTGGACTTTTTCTTCAATATTCGCCACGATATTCATCTGATCATTACCGCTTGGAATCAGGATGTTATCAGGCGTATTAGGAATTGTTTCTGCGATAAAGTTTATCGCTTTATCAAGTCTGCCATCTACATATTCATGAGTTGGTGCCAGCAACATGCCGGTGCCATAACCTTGAGGCATAGACACCGCTTGAACTGTCGCCCCTCCGCCTAGACTATCCCAATTAAAGTAGAAACTCGAGACTTTTTTAGGATCAATCCCCCGCCAGAACAGGAATCGATTGAGACCAAGTTGACGTAGAATCACAGGCATTTGTGCATTAAAACCAAATGTATCCGGAAGGTAGCCTATTGGCATAGACTGACCCAGATGCCTAGTTAACAATGAACCAACTATACCGTTCCGGAGCAATGACTCTCCTTGGATGTGTAGAGCATCAGGTTGTGTGTACCAAGGTCCAATCTGCAGTTGCCCTTTTGCCACCAGTTGCTTTACGCGTTCTTCCATCTCTGGAATTATTTGTAAATAATCAGACAGTATTGAAATCTGACCATCTAAAACAAAGCTTGCATGCGGGTGCTTCTCAAGCTCTTTAATTGTATTCGTGAAGAGTAGTGAACTCAGTACTAAGGAATCCTGGTCTGAAAAGTACCATTCCCTGTCCCAATGCGTATGATTGACTATTGTAACTTGCTTGGACATTATTAATTCTCCCACTGATCCTCATCAAAGTAGCTACCATCGTTCTCAGCATCCGCTGTATAAGAGAGTTTTTCAGATTCCGCTTCAAAAGCCTTGCGCGTCGCAAGTGTAATTGCTGTAACAATGAGCGTTCCAACAGCGATACCGAGAATGTAAAACCACCATTTTTCAACGGCAAACCAACCATAGAAACCAGATATTGGTGCGCGGTTAACGGCACCAAGACCGACACCAAGCGCTGCACCAGCGGCTGAGCCAATCATATTAGCAGGAATAACCTTCAGTGGCGATTCAACCGCAAAAGGAATTGCCCCTTCACTGACACCGATTAAGCCCATGACCAATGACGCTTGGCCTGCTTCATGAAGCTCTGGGCTGAACTTCCGCTTGTCAATCAATGTTGCAAGCCCTAAACCAAGTGGTGGAATGATAATTGCAATTTGTGCTGCGGTATTCGGATCGTAGACACCACTTGTGAGTAAAGCCATGGCTGTTGTAACGGCAGCCTTGTTAACTGGGCCGCCAAGGTCGAAGCCGACCATGGCACCAACGATTGCGGCAAGCAATACTTTGTTCGTCCCAGTAAGGCTCTTCAACCAGCTAGCAAGACCAGCGTTAATTCCCGCAAAAGGAACCCCGATGACATACTGTATCAGTATTAATGTCACTAAAGAGCCAAGAACAGGAACAAGAAAGACAGGTAAGACGGACTTAGCAGCTTCTGGAAGATGAATATGTGTCAACAGGAACTTAACAGTATAACCTGCAATCAAGCCTGAAGCCAAAGCACCAAGGAATCCTGCGTTCATATTCGCAACAAGGACACCACCAACAAGGCCAGGTGCGATACCACCTTTATCAGCGACAGAATATGCGATAAATGCGGAGATAACCGGGAACATCATGCCAAGAGCAAGTCCGCCCCAACCATCGTCAGTGTGCAAGAACTGTATAAACCAATTTGCATTGGTCGCCCACTTAGTGTCCCAAATATCTGAAATTCCATAGAACGAAGCGCCCACACGACTGATTGCCATCAACACGGCTCCGGCAATAACTAAAGGAATCATGTATGAGATACCAGTCATGATATGTGTCTCGATATCTTTACCAAATTTCTTCATGGACATTAGAATTCAACTCCTATCCTTTGTCTGCGGCTTCAAGAGCGCTGTTAATGACCTTCTCGGCGTCCTTGATTGGGTCGCTAACGTTAACTTGAAGAATTTTCTTTCCATCAAAGCGATCTGCATCACGTACTTTTGTGTCTGTGGCAAAGATAACGGCTTCACCGATCTGAACGTCCTTTGCCGTCAATTTATTCCCAATACCAGTCGCACCTTGAGTCTCCACCTTCATTAGGACGCCCATCCTCTTGGCAGCCTTTAAGAGTGCCTTTTCTGCCATGTACGTGTGTGCAACGCCTGTTGCGCATGCTGTAATAGCAATTAATTTCCGTGCCATAATATCTATCTCCTCAATTAAAAATCTGACTTAGCGAAAATACCGAATCGGCTTTGCTGAGTGCCTCACGGACATCATCATCCATTAACTGACTAGCAATCTCCGAGAGAATCTTCAGATGTTCGTTATCCCCACCCTCTGGAATTGTCAGTAGAAATACATTTTCAACAGGCTCATTATCTAGTGACGCCCATTCGACCGGGTGTTTAAGTTTGGCAATTGCAACCGCAGAACGTGTCACCGCATCTGACTTGCCGTGGGGAATGGCAATACCATCGCCAATACCCGTTGTTCCTTCTGATTCACGGTACTCAACTGCGTCAAGATATGCTTTCTTGTCTGTTACAATGCCAGCTGAAATATACAAGTCGGCAATTTTACTAATTGCGTCTTTTCTTGTATTAGCATCAAGACCATATACAATTAGGTCTTTATCTAGTTTAATTGTCATTATTCGATTCCTCGTTTCAGTATCTCTATTACTTCTTTTTTGTCAGTAGCTTTTGTCAACGCGTTTAACAAATTTGTGTCTGCAACGATATCATATAGATCATCAAATATGCTATCTATTTGCTGCTGATTCATCTTCTTAGTCATCGCCAAGAAAAAGACTACCGATACCTTGTGACGTCCCCAGTTAATGGGGTGCGCAAGAGTACAAATTGCAATTGCTGGTTCCCGTACTAATTCCGGTTGTGCGTGAGGAATCGCATAATTATCAAAACTTGTGAAAGAGAGATTCTCTCGGTCTAATGCACTTGCTGTAAGGCCTTCATCGGCGTATCCTTGCTGCTCTAGACGGTCACCAAGATTTTGAATAACCGCTTGCCAACTGCGTGTGTTACTGGCGAGCCACATGAGATCTCCGTGAATTATCCTAAAGAACTCCGCATGTTTGTCGCTCTTTTCATCCTCAATGTTTCTGACTAGATTCCTAACCAGTAGCGCATCGCTATCGCTCATCACTGGTGGAACAGTCACCGTTGGAATATCACCCTTAGGTAATCTGAGAGTTGAGATAATTAGATCAATACCTGCGAGACTGTTGCGCTGGAAGTCCTGCAGGGACCAAATCTTAACAATCGATATATCTGAGAACTCTCGGCGAATTCGCGCGGCCAGAAGTTGTGCTGATCCAAGTCCCGTACTACATACAATCGCAGCATTCACTCTTTGATGTATAGCCCTTCGTCGTTCCAGATATGCCTCCAGATGGAGTGCAACATATGCGACTTCATCATCATTCATCGAGATGTGCTCTGTACGTTCATAGTCATCAGAAACGATGAGTGCCTCATCAAACGCTTGTGGATAGTTTCGTTTGATATCCTCGGTATACGGATTTGAGATGCCCGCATTGACTCTGAGTCGCTTCACAGCTGCCTGCATATGAACAGTTAGACCAAAGAGCAGATCCCGATCATATCCGAACGGATGAAGAAGTTCCTTCAAACGTTCAGGAATTGGTATCATACTATGCTGATTTGCAAGGCTTACCTGGTTCGCAGATGCTGAAATTAAATGAATCTGGATATAAGCAATCTCCTCATCAGGAAGGCGAACATTAACCTCTTTCTCTACCATCGCTGCCAGCTGCACTGCTTCTGACTTACGTTCATTCCCGATATTTCGAATTAGGTCATCATTTTGACCAATTGGATTTCCCGCTTTAATCCTATTGATGGCAATTGCTAAGTGAATAACTAGGGACTGAATCGCATACTCGCTAAGACTCAGACCTAGTTTCTCAGACACATTCTGTACGACTCTTGCTAGTATATTAACGACGCTAGAATCAATATTTGGATTTTCCGCAATTGCTGGATCAGCAGTCCAGCCTTCTGATGATTGATCCATACGCCAGTCGCTATCCCAATATTGACTCAACATCTTAAACAATACCTTGCGCTTCTTTCCCTCCTCTCCTTCGATTCGAACACCACGCCCAGGTATTCGTAATAACTCGGTATCTGTACCTATTAACTGCCGATTCAGATTATCAAGATTTCTTTGAATGACTCTCCTACTGATAAACAGAACCTCTGCAAGCTGATCAATTGAGATATAGTCTTGTGATCGAAGTAACTCGGATAGGATATATCGCTCTCTACTACGATCAGAATCAGGTAACTTCGTCTTTTCTGATTTCAGTTTCCTTAGGATGTTCTGGATATCTGCATCTTTTGCAGTCACCGTAATGCCCTTACGAGGCGTTACGGTAATCGTAACTTGATCATCTCTTAAGGCCAGAACAATCTCTCGTAAATCCGAATAAACTGTCTTCCGAGACACACCCACTTGTGTTGCCAGCTCTGCAGCAGTTGTATTGGGCGTGGATAATAGCAATCTGACAATTCTTTGCTGGCGTGCACTTAAAGTGGTCATATTGTTCCTCCTATCCAACGTCTATTGTGATATTTAAATGCAGAAATGACAACGCATTCATTTTCCACATTATTGTGGAGATCTAGTGAACAATAGGCATCGGTATCTAGTGGCCGTTGAACTAAGGTACCCTATCGTAGATCTTTGTAGTAAGTTTATAATTATTCATTTGGCAATCCACATTCCTATTTTTCTGATTAAGGTCTCTGGCAAATGGATAGATAAGATGTTGGGTGTTGCTTCGAACAAATAGAGCCTTAAATTGTTTGCACTTGGCAACTCATGCTATAATATATATATAGCAAAAGAGCGTTGCATCTATCGACACAACGCTCCCTGCAAGCCGCTTCAAAGGCGGTGGCGTTTACAACATCAACTTAATTAAGCCGACCTGTAACCGACCAAAGTTACACAGGGCGGCTTTTTTTGTTACTTCTTTTTGCCGTTGAGAATGGTTGCGACTAATAAGCCGAACGCAATCATCAGCGACAGTGCCTGAAAGACACTCATAGGCTGTGAAACCTTTCTGAAGATTCTTCCATGTTCCCATAGACATCACCTCATCGGGAAAAGACAGCCACCGCCCTTAAAACTTCTTGCTTATCTAGCATACCATAGCTCGCTAATCCCCATCGTCGACGATTTTAACGAATGGCAAGTGCTGGATATGATATTTGGTTTTTAACCTTTCGGCTCTATGCAAACTCCATTCTCGCTTTTGTTTATCAGCAGCACTAATTTCGATGGAATTTGCCTCATTTGCATTTCCATAATACGTACTCTGATAGGGATACCCTAGTTGATCGAATCGCTTAGTAGTCATCTTGCAAGCAAGGCAGTTTGGCTTCGTGTACATGACAGCGTGTGTATTCGTCATTTTGAAGTCTCCTTTTAGGCTAGGATTCGGTTGGCAATTTTTTAATGACTAATGGTTCCTTTATATTTAAAACAACTTTTCCATATTCATGTGACGTATTTTTGTGTGAAGACTGGTTATTAATCCATCTTGAGCAATCAGCATGATCCTTGCCTTGAAAGTATACTTTGCCTGATCGAAACCCCACAACTGCAAACCGAACTTGTGCACAGACGTAGTTTAACTTTTGAAGGATCGTTTTTGAAATACCCTCCTTAGTGTTTAGGAACCGTCGAATCGTACGATCACTGATGCCGGTCAGTTTGACGAGCTCGGGAATCTTAAGGTGATTATTATACAGGTATTTTTGAACGACTTTACGTAGTGCATCGCGATTCATTTGCTCAATCTCCCTTCTGTTGAAATGAGCCATTATTGTAGTTAATCGTTACACCTGATTGGGCGTTAAACACCCACACATTGTAGTGAAATCGATCAGGGTGATCGATGGATTGGACTAAAACATGCGTGCCACGTGGTACCAATTCATTTCCAACGTACACTGGAATCGCCTGATACGCAACAGCGTCATCTCGATGTGAACTTAAGTAGTTCCTTGTCAAGGTTTCTGTGTAGGCCATGCCGCCGGGATCACGTTGATTATTTGTCCCGACATTTTGTGCACGTGTTCCCAGAATAACGTTGTGTGTTTGCATATCGCCACCTAGTGACCAGGCTAACAGGTGGCTTTTATTATACAGATAACCACGGTACCCGTTCAGTTGCACCATTTTGTTATTGGGGCACCGGCCGAACCATTGTTGAAGGTTTTTGTTGTAAACACCATCTGCATACTCACCTGCTACCTTGGTGGTTTTGGGAAAGACTGGGCGTTTACGGACGGCGCTTGAATGACTGTGCATCATACCATAAGTCACAATTGCTGAGACTGATTGGGTTCGTCCTAGATCATCCAAACGGTCATAGTAGGTCTGAGCGCGCGTCGTCTTCGCTTTTTGGGCAGCGGCCACGGTTTGCTTAAACCCATTTTCAAAAACCGGGACATTATGATTGATCGTTGTATAGTTTTGTGGACATTTGGTCAGATTAAACGGCAAATTGGCCAGATCGCTGTTTGTTTGTGCAGTGTCCGTCGTGCTTGTTGACATGGATGTTGAGATAGCAGAGCTGTTATTGCTTGATTGGGTTGGTCGTGGATTCCTGAGTAGATACGCAGCCAGTGACGCTGATTGCCAGCACGGTACTCAAAACAAAAACCAAGCTTGTTTTTAAATTCATATTGAAGTCCTTTCTGATTCATGGTGGTGGCCTTGCTGAGCAAATAACGCTCAGTAAGGCTTAGTTTGTGTCAAGGCGGCGCGCCCTTGGCCGACGCGCTCGCCCGGTTACGTCTTGTCGTTTCAGAGTAGGCAACCGGCAAGGTGAGATGGTTCCTATACTTCAACTGTATCACGTTGTCGGAATAGAAAACGTCTGTGCTCAAGGTAACTGTATAAAGCTTGTGGCGTACCGCCACGCGGGCACGCCCGCAGGAACCTTTCTACTGCCGGTTTTTGCCTTGCTTTGATTCCGCATTCAACCAGCAACAAAGCTGCTAAGGAACAAGTTCCTAAGCAGCTCTAGCAGAAAAAACAAGGACCGGGCAAAATTTTGTTCCGCAAAGAACACTCCACAAATTTTTGCCACTTTCGCTACGCTCACCCTTGCGTTTTCTGCCGTAGCTGGTGTGCCTGTTACATCAAAGGCGGCTTCAAAAACCGCCGGTAGAAAGGGTGACAACCATGCCAGAGTTACCATTTTACCTGCCAATGATTGAAGACGATGAGGAGAGTGTTTTTGACAGTTGGCCAAATGGACAAAGAACACACGATAAATTGAGTGAGGGGTTACGTCCTTACATTCAAGAAATTGCTGTTAAAAGTCAAACGACCAGTCAAATTGAGAGAGACCGTTACGGCAACCAACGCCTAGCCTTTTATGCCAACGGGTGCGATACACCTTATTACGTTACCGAAGACTTCCTACTTACGCCTAATCAAACTCACGATGAAAAGAAGCTGTTAGTGACAGCACTGATGCTAGGCGATAGCAAGCTGACGGCGGTTGTATCTGACCAGTTACTAGCTCAACTTTCACCGAAGACCCGCGTATTTGCAAAATATCAGCTCATCAACCTACCAGCACAACAGTTTATGGACGAACACATCAGCATTCAGGTTATCAAATAGGAGGCTACCATGATTGATATTAGAAATACCTACAAACCTAATGTTCTGGAAGCTTGGATAAAGGAAACGAGAGAAGCCGGCAACTACGTGAGTGCTGAACTTGTCCAGTTGCACGACGACCCACAACTAGGTAATGCTCTTGTGCTAGGCTTTCGCTTTGCTAAAACACCACGAGCACTTGCTGATGAAGACATAGCGTTTAGCTTCAGTCACGAAACAACCGGCCCAGTCTTCTGGCGGTTGGTCGGTGTGGCGGAAGCGTACGCTAATGATTTTAATGAAGAACTAGCTTTTGCATAAAGGAGCGTAAGCAATGAAAAAAGGAAAACTGTATCAGGTCAGCATTGACGAAATCGAATATCAACCGCACTTTATTATGGTTTACGCCAGTGAAGACGCTAAGGACAAAGACCTACAGCGGCTCGCAACAAACTTTATTTTGAGTCAAAATCCAGAATTGCCAGAAAGTGCATTAGTCGATAGCGTCATTGTTGAACCACGTGACCCGAACGAGAAACCAGACGTTGTGGCCGAGGGACTGCATGTCCCAACGCCTGCGTGGGGTGTCAAAATGGGCTTACTGTACGCGCAAGCTGTTCACCATGCTACCTACGATGACGATGAGTTTGATGAGGTGGCTTACGTTCGGGGCGAAACAAAGGCGAAACGATTTGAAACCGAGGCCGCCGCAAAAGCGTTTGCTCAATGGCTCAACCCGAATTGTGAAGTTGTTCCACTGGAAGAAGGTGACGACCATGATTGACCAACAACAAGCACAAGTCGCATGGAGTGAAGTCATTGAGGAACTGGACAGCGACACCTTTAACCGCCTGCGTCACGCGTTAGAACTCGTTGATGCCTATATTCGGCAAGGAACAGAAATCGAAAGAGGTCTTTAACCGTGAAAACTGCCTACGACGAAGTTGTGAAACAGCCATGTGACAAACTCGGCCAGACCATGCAGGACATGACTTATTGTTACAACGAGACTGTGGTACCTAAGAAACAATACAAGAAACTTCTGACGAAGCAACTTGAAGAGGTCGTGGCTGACAGCGTGGCTGTGAATATGGTCAATGCCTACTACAAAACACTTGCTGAATTCAACAAAGGTAATCGAGAGGGTTCGTACTTGCTATGTTGTGCATTGAATTAGGAGTTAAGCCTGACAAAGCCAGTGCGCAGGAATTAAGCGCCCTGCAGATGATTGCTAGCAACATTACTGGTAACCAAGCATCGCTACTCAATCCAGACATCAAGAATGCCTTTGAAGGTGCTATAAAGGCTTAAAAAGTGCAAGCACAATCTAGTCAGATTGTGCTTTTTCTGTTATAATGAGAATACAAACAGGGAGCACCCCCACAAGAGTGCTCCCCTAGCAGAGCCGTTTAAGACGGCGACAACTATTGGATTAAATAACCGTCAACCTGCCAAAGTTGAGACGGTTATTTTTTTTGCTGATTTTTAATCAGCTCAACAACTAATGCTAACAGGGCTACGACAAACATGCCGAACCCTAGCATAAGCTGTAAAGCGTCCGAAATGGACACAAGGCTTCTCCTTTCGTTGGTATCGTGGTACGTTGGTTTTTACACCATAAGCACCACCTCCAATCTACGAAAGTCGCCACCGCCTTTAACTTTTCTGCTATGTTTAGTATAGCATATAATTGGCTTTGTTCCTAGAGGCGCAAGGCATACAGCAGTCTTGCTACCGCAAAAAAAGCCTCTTCGGCCAAGGCCGAGAAGCGTGGGGCGCCTGCCCCGCCCACGCGCTTCGGGCATCTGCCTGCCGCGAGGATTCAATCCGACCTTGGCAACATGATGGAACGGAACGGCAAAAACCAGTCGTTCTCGTCGCCAGCTCGACGGAGGCCCAGCAGGTAGGGCATTACATACTTTGCTCTAGTCCTGCTGCACGTTGCTTTTTATGCTGCTGGGGTTTAACCGGCTGAGTTTGTTGATATTTCTGTTCATCTTCTTTGTCTACAGCGTTGTAGCCATACTGCTTAATGAGATAGGCGCACTGCTGTGGATCGTTAGCTTCAAAGTAGCCCACAACTTTATCTGGTTGTTTGCGATCAACTAAAGCGTATTGATTCTGATCTTTGGCGATTAGTTTGACTGTTTGCCCGTCCTCACGACGGTAGGTTTTTTCTAACTGCTGATCCATTGTTGCTGGATGTTGGGCCAACTTAGCTAACTCATTCCAGTCTTTAGCAATTTTAGTCACTGGCAGAATACCATTGTCAGCCTGGTAACGTGTGTTGTAGTAAGAAGATTTAGTGGCTAAATGTTCGCGGTCATGATCCTCAATACCAGGATTTAATTTTTTCGTAATGGCGTCCCAATTAGGCTTGTTATCATCGGTGCGATTAGCTTTGATGAATTTTGCTGCGGTTAGTAAAGCCTCATCTGAATTAAAGTTAGTTTTTCCAGGGTTGATGAGCATGCTGCTTTTGGCAATGGCTTGTGGCAGCGGGAAAGCCTGCTGGTAGTTCGTTGAAAGGTTGGTCGTTGCTTTAACTGCTGCTGCCAATTCACGCCAGTCAATGCCCGCCTGATTTGCAGCCTGTTTCAAGCCCTGGTAAGTCGTCTGGGTGATCGCATTATCCTGTGGGAAAAGCGGCTTAAAGGTAGTTACCTCGGCTTCGGTATTAGCTAAGATGGAGTCTTGCAGCTTGTCATATAGCTGATGACCGGCTGGGTCATTGTCGGAGCCAACATAAATAGTGGCCGGCAGTTGCCCTTTTGTTTTATACATATTGACGGCCATATTCACCACACTCTCAACTTTGGTACCATCAACTGAGGCAATCATGCAATTCGTTAGCTCTGGGTGTTGCGTCCAGTAACTTAACGCATCAATCGGTGACTCAAAGACATACAAGTCTTGAGGTTGCCCCAAACTAAAATTGAAGCCAAAACCTGATTGCGAATTAGCAGCAATCTTTTTTTGAGTGCCACGTTTACCGTATTTTTTAAAATCGATTTCCGTACCTTGAATACTGGCGCCAACCGCCTTGCCATTGCGGGCCCATTGAAAGATCAGGTTGTTTTGTGAGTCCTGAAAAATGAGGCTCTTTTGGTACAGACGGTCAACCAGATGAGGATTAATGCCCCTAGCAATGGTGAGGTAATCACGTGCTTGATCAAAGCTATCAGCTCGTTTCAAGTAGTTGTGATAGGCTGCCTTCGGCGCGGTTTGAATCTTTGTTTCATCGTAGTGACCAGCGTTGAGAAACTTGACAGCCTGATAGAAACCTTTCTGATCTAAAAAGGTGGTGGCGAATTCAATCGCACCACCACCTAAATTCTGGGAGTTCCATTTCCATAGGTTCTTTTTAGCATCAATAACTAAGGAGTCGTGATCGACACCGCGGTAGTAATCGCGGGAATCCTCCTTGAGATCAATGCCAGCGCTACGCGCAATATCAACTAAGGACAATTTACGCGCACGATTGATTTCGGATTGCGTCAAACGCTCACGTTTACCACTATTGAGGTTTGCTGTTTGTTCCGGAGCATCGTTAAGCGTTGCTTCTGCGGTCTGTGCTTGATCAAAGCCCAAAGTTTGAGCGGCTTGATCAGACAGCTCGATCGTATGCACACTGGCCTCATTAATCTCTTTGAGGGCTTGTGCCATCACTTTAGGATCTTTCGCCCAAGTAGCAACATACCCTAATGAATAATCGCCAGTGTCGATGCCAATGTTTTGCATGGCAATATAAGCGACGGATTCGGCTTGCGCTTCTTTCCAAGCGCGTGGTCGATCAGCAAATGCCTGACCAATGCCATGTAACTGACTGTGGCCGTACTCATGGAACAAAGTTTTGAGTTTCATAGCCGCGTCTGTTTCTTGTGGACTAATCACAATTTCTTGTGTGGACGGCCGAAAGAAACCACGAACACCCGGTTCATCAATAGGGGCTTCACTGACCTTAACGTGACCTTCGGTATTGATGGCATCAACGACAGCGTGATATAAACGATCCACGTTTTGGTGATCACCCAACCGCTCCTTAATAAAATCTGTTGCGGATAGTAAAGCTTTGCCGTTGGTTTGACTGACATCGAATACTGAGCCGTAGCGATAACCAACAATTGCTCGTTCAGCGGTCGTTTTGTATTTGACCTGTTCCTCTGGCGTGAGCTTCTTAACGATTGGCATGGTGATCTTGATGGCGTGTTCACCCTTACGAATGTGGCGACCTAATTTGTCCCACTGCTTAAATCCGGCTACCCGCGTTGCATTAGGGTGCTGCATATTAATCAGGAGCACATTACGAACAGAGTAGCCATGGAAGGCAGCATTTTGCCGAAGGTATTGCTTAAACTTTTGAGTATCAGCAAGTGCGCTTAATTGTTCTGTGGCTCGCTGCGCCATCTCATGTTCCCAAGCTTTGATCTCACCTTTAGTCCTCGCCATCTTCACCATCCTCCTCCCATGTGACGTTCTCTTCTGCACCAGGGACCGGCTTGATAATCGGTTCAAAAGCATACAGTGGTTGATACTGATTGTCGGCAACCTGCTGCCAAGCAACCCGACTCATTTTGATGGACGTTGGTTGCAAGCTGACGGTTGGATAATTGCTAGGGTTATCAATCACAGGCAACTCACTGCCGAGCACCTGCATTTCATCTGCGTAAATAGGTGGCATAACCATCTTCCTTTCTATATAGAAGGCAAACAAAAAACGCCCTAGTAAAAGCGCGTCTGTTGTTCCTGTTTCTTCTTGTCTTTTTCGCGTTCGCGATCCTGATCGGCCTGTCGTCTTTGATATTCGCGTTTGGCTAACCGCTGTGCCTTGATATCGGCACTGAAAATCTTTTGTAGGCCATTCAAGTGATTGGCTACTGATGGTTGATGATGAGTTTGAGAAACAGCTTCTTGTTCGGAACGGTAAGCGAAAATATCTTTTAAAATGCTGTTACCCATCCGGGCATACAGTTCATGCAATTTGTTATCGGTGTAGTCTTGCGCACGGTTAGCTTCTTTTGTGCCACTGCCATACAAGGCTTCACGGAAACGTGTTTCTTGTGCGAGTAGTTGTTTAAATTCGCCCAACTCTTCTGGCTTGCAACGCATCAAATAGTTTCGCGACATGGCATCTAACTGACCGCGATAGGGCTTCATGGCATTGTTGTTGTACTTCCAAAGACGTCGATCACGGGGTAAGCTTTTGACCAGCTCTTGATACCTAACAGCAAAGTCTAGGCTGCTCTGATGACGCCATGCAGACCGCTGATCAGGTTGTAGTCGTTGACGAATGAGGTCACTGATCCGTGCAAGTGAACGATCGCGATCAACCATTTCGTTAGCAAAGACCGCCTTGAAATGGTTCAATATTTTCTTAGGCACATAACCTTTGCGCTGCCATTCCTGATAGGTCTCACCGTGCTTACCTTCGACGGTAACTCGCTTCCATTCACGGGTAGGTTGTGGCTCCACAATGGCAACATGAATATGAATGTTGTCTGTGTTGCGGTGAATGGCAGCAGACCAAATAGCGGAATGTGTCATACCCATTTTACCGGTGAAGTCGTTCATGGCGACCCGGGTAGCGTCCCGCAACTTGGCTTCATCTAACTGTTTGGTCTTCGGATTGTAGACATTGTTTTCAGCTAGGAAGTCATTTCGGAAACTGAATACGGACTGCCACATGACTGACTGATGCTTTTGTGCAACGGTGAATTGTTTCTTTAACTCAACGCGTTGTGTTGGTGTTAGATGATCGTATTGATCAGTGAAGATGCCGGAAGACTTTTTCGGATTCTCCATGTAGTGGTTGTAGCCGTCAACTGACAGAATGTTTTGTTGGTCAAAGTGATCAATCCGAATTGCCTCGTCTCGATCAATGTAATTGATGTAGCTGCCAAACTTTTTGGCATGGGCTGCGACAAAATCGGTCACATTGACAATGCCCGGTGATACTCGACTAGGCATCAGCACCACCACCTCGATGGTGTACTTGAGTCGTTTGGTGACGAATGTACTCGGTCTTAATCTGGTCACTGACAATCCTACGAGCAACCGTTGTTGGCTTCATTGTGTCATCGGGAATGGGCAAATTGTCCCAGCCGTTTTGAACGACAACACCGTCAAACAGTTTCAACAAGACCAACAAGTTACGGTCAGTCATCGTGACTTTCTTTGTGGTGGGTTTGAGTTGTTCCATAATTCCCTGGACAATTTCATGGACTAGTTGTTGTTTCTGCATAACTTGTTGGCTCAGTTGATGGTGTTCATCCATTAAAGACTTGAGGGCAGCACTTAAAGTTTTAAGATCATTCTGATCCATATATTTTTGAACGTCCTCTGGATTAGCGAAGCCTTCAAGGTTGGAATCCAAAGTCACTGTTTTTCTAATTCTCACTAGGCAACCTCCTAACCGCGTCAACAAAATCAAGATAGGCTTTCGTATTTTGCTCAATGATGATTGCCATTTGTCTTGTTAGTTCGCGCAAATCGGACACATCACCACTGAGTAAGTGATCGGTTGCGTCATGATGAATGAGTTCGCGAAGATAGGCTTCTCGTGATAGATGAGCACGTTTAGCAGAAGATTCAATACCCGCCAAATCTTGCTCAGATAAATCTCTCACTTTCAATTCCGCCATTCTTTTTTCCTCCTTTAAAAATATGACGCCAACGAAAACGTCACTGCTTTGATAGCCACGCTTCCAAAATATTTGATTTGTTGAGCCTTAGGTTGTACTTAGCAAGCTCCGGATTTTGATTTAGTTCCCGTTGCTTTTCAGCTACAAGGTGATCCAACTTTGCGATTGCCTGATCGCTCAAGGTCATCATGACTCGACGTGTTTCGTTTTTTTTATCCATCTCAAAGCCTCCTTCATAGTGATGACAAACTGTCGCCTGGCAAACCCACACGGCGTTAAAATCGCGTCACGTTACCGGACGATTTTTGGTAAACAGTTGCGACTACTCTGGTCAAAACGTCAACGTTTTTCACCAGCCAAACGATCAGAAAAATTTGAGTTGCGAACCAACCGACCTCAAAAACGGCTCGATCGAAACAAGCGTATTTTTAGGGTGATCTGACAAGTCCTAAAATAAAGAAAGAGCATAAGGTAAATCTGACCCCAAAAGTGGGGTAAACCGCAGTGCGGTTTGATTTATGGTGGGGTCACGTTCCTAGTGAATTGTTGTATTATGAGATAAAATTCAACATTAGAAAAAAGACGATGTTGAATTTTAGAAGAAAATCCAACATTTATCAATCGCGCCTAATCCCTTGTGCGAGTTGGCATACAGAGGATAGTGTTTAATATTTCTCCAAAATGCAACATTTGCCAAAAATGGCACCTGACCACGCGAACAAGCACAGTTTCGGTGTTGCACCGTTCACAACTCACTAGTGACTTGACGACAACATGAAGTGCACACAACAAGTTGCACCAACTGCAAGCTAACATGTGCACTCAATGATGAGCGTAATGTTGATAGCGCTTCTCGTAACTTTGAAGATTGTTCTGGGCCACCTTAATGGCAC
>OATY01000235.1_pt1 | contig 17508 bp, 15 predicted proteins | sample 1476101 | NCBI WGS metagenome assembly OATY01 (sample SAMEA2579994, study PRJEB22360) | human gut metagenome
TGAAGCACATCATCATTCAACAGAAAGATTCATAGCCGTGAAGAAGTTTGCCGCTGCTCTTGCAGTCGTCCCCATGATTCTCAGCATGGCCGCTTGCGGTTCCACCTCGAACTCCTCTTCTTCCTCCTCCTCGAAGAAGGTCACCATCGGCGTGGTTGGCTCCGAGAAGTTCAACAAGACCCTGAAGGAAGAAGCTAAGAAGCAGGGCATCGACATTGAGTACAAGGAGTTCAGCGCATACACCGAGCCGAACCCCGCCCTGGACGCCGGTGACATTGACATGAACCGCTTCCAGCACATCGCGTACCTGTCGAACTACAACGTCAGCGCTAACAAGGACCTGCAGATTGTCGGCCCGACCGTGATCTACCCGATGGCCCTGTTCTCCAAGAAGCACACCAAGCTGGCTGACATCCCCCAGGGCGGCGAAATCGTCATCCCGAACGACACCGTGAACGAGGCACGTGCACTGAAGCTGCTGAAGACCAACGGCCTGGTCACCTTCAAGAAGGCAGACGTGGACTCGCCCACCATTGACGATGTTGACACCTCCGCCTCTAAGGTGAAGGTCACCCCCGTTGACGCAACCCAGACCGTGGTCGGCATGGAGTCCGCTGACGGTGCTGTTGTGAACAACGACTTCCTCAAGGACGCAGGCCTGAAGCCCGCAGACGCACTGGCTCAGGACGACCCCAAGACCGATCCCTCGGCCATCAAGTACGTGAACCTGTTCGTCGCTCAGAAGGACAAGGCTGACGACGAGACCTACAAGAAGATTGTTGAAATCTTCCACACCAAGCCCGTCATGGATGCTGTTCAGGAAGAGACCCGCGGCACCGCCGTTGAGGTCAACGTGAGCACCGACGAGCTGCGTCAGTCCCTGGCCAACGAAGAGGCCAAGCTGCGCGCCAAGAAGTAATCTTCTGACAATACGCCTCTCGTAGGCACACGCAAGGCGGTAAGCCCGGGTACCCGATGCGGGTCAGAAGGGCTTACCGTCCTTTGCGTACCGGCGCCGAGTCCCCTGGCGTCCCAACCACGACATTTAACGGATACAAAACTATGAGTGAACAGCTAGAAGAGGTCGTAGAAGGCCTCCCCCAGCCCATGGTGATTCTGGACGGCGTGTCTAAGGTCTTCGGCAACGGCCCTAAGGCAGTAACCGCCGTGGACAACGTCTCCCTCACCATTAACCGCGGTGAAATCTTCGCCATTATCGGCTACTCCGGTGCCGGTAAGTCCACCCTCGTCCGCCTCATCAACGGTCTCGAAACCACTACCAGCGGCACGCTGATTGTGGACGATTTCGAAATCTCCGGTAAGCGCGACTCTGAGCTACGTAAAGCCCGCACGAACATCGGCATGATCTTCCAGCAGTTCAACCTCATGAACTCCCGCACCGTGCTCGGTAACGTTGAGTTCCCGCTGAAGATTGCTGGCTGGTCGAAGAAGAACCGCCGTGCTCGCGCCTTGGAGATGCTTGAGTTCGTGGGCTTGGCAGACCGTGCGGGTCACTACCCGAACCAGCTCTCCGGTGGTCAGAAGCAGCGTGTGGGCATTGCTCGTGCGCTCGCAACTAATCCGGCTCTGCTGTTGGCTGATGAGTCGACCAGCGCGTTGGACCCCGAGACCACCCATGAAGTGCTCGCGCTGTTGAAGAAGGTCAACCGTGATCTGGGCGTGACCGTCGTGGTCATTACCCACGAGATGGATGTGGTCTCCACTATCGCTGACCGCGTAGCGGTCATGGAGTCCGGCCGCGTGGTGGAAGAGGGCAACGTGTACGATGTCTTCTCCAACCCGCAGACCGATGTGGCAAAGCTCTTCGTAGCAACCACCGTGAAACTGGCCCCCACTGGCAAGGAAGCAGCTGAGCTGCGCGCAAACCACAGGGGTTACCTCGTCAACGTTGAGATTGTGGAAGGTAACCAGGAGCTCGGTAAGGTGCTGTCCTACCTGGGTGCCCGTAACGTCCGCTTCAACATTGTGGGCGGCGGTATTGAGACCCTGCAGGGTAAAGCCTACGGTACCCTCACCCTGGAGTTGCTTGGCGAAATCACCAGCATTGATGCCGCCGTTGCCGAACTGAAGACTGTTGCCCGCGTGCAGGAGGTGCGCTAAATGTTTGCTACTACTCTTCCGCTGGCCGCTTCGAAGACCGACTGGAGTGAGTTCCTACCTGAGAAGCTTGTTCCGGCTATCGGTGACACCTTCTACATGGTGTCTATCACCATGCTGTGCGCCGGTCTGGTCGGCCTGGTGGTGGGTGCTCTGCTGTACACCACCCGTGCAGGTAATATTTTCCAGAACCGCTTCGTCTACACGATTCTGAACATTCTGGTGAACGTGATTCGCCCGATTCCGTTCATTATTTTGATTGCGGCTCTGGGCCCGCTGACTAGTGCAGTGGTGGGCACCCGCCTGGGTGTGAACGCCGCGGTTTTCGCGATGAGCTTCGGCGCGGCTTTCGCTATTGCCCGTATTGTGGAGCAGAACATGGTCTCCATTGACCCGGGTGTGATTGAGGCGGCCCGCGCGATGGGCGCTTCGAAGATGACCATCCTGTTTACCGTGATGATTCCGGAGGCGCTTGGCCCGCTGATCCTGGGTTACACCTTCCTCGTCATCGGTGTGGTGGATATGTCCGCAATGGCCGGTTACGTGGGTGCTGGCGGTCTGGGTAAGATTGCGATTGTGGACGGCTACCAGCGCTTCAACGACGAGATCACCTGGGCTGTTGTGGCGATTATTATCGTCCTGGTTCAGCTGGTTCAGTTCATCGGTAACGCACTGGCTAAGAAGGTTATGCGCCGATAGGCTAACGCTGTTATAGGCGTCAGAAGACCCCCGGTCTGCTCTTCAGGAGCTGGCCGGGGGTCTTTCTTTATGTTGTCTATGAGACGAGGTAGCGGGGTGCTGTTTAGCCCTGCGCCGCTTCAGAGTGTTGCGCCGCCTCAAGCTTGGCAACCCAGGTGCGGGCCGCCTCCCACAGTTGCGGGTCCTTGAACGAATCGAAGCGCCCAAAACCGGTCGGAGCCTTCTGCAGGTCGGTACCTTCCGGAACGTAAATCATGACCTTCGTGCCGGCGTCACGGGCGGCCTGAGCACCCGCGGGGGAGTCCTCGAATGCCAGCGCCTCGTGGCCTTCAAAGCCGAGGCGGGGTGCCGCCTCCGGGTACATGTCCGGTGCCGGCTTTGCCCCGGGGACGGCCTCGCTGCCTCACCTCCGCAGCACCAGAGGAGCGTAGCCGTAATTTTCCATCTTGACGGTGAGGATACCCGAGGTGGAATTGGAGGCTACGGCCACGGGCATGTGCTCGCTCAAAAAGCCCAGGAACTCCTGCGCACCGTCGATGAGTTCCACACCTGCGGAGATAATCTGGCGCTCGGTGGCCAGCAAATCCTGGGTGATGTGCGCGTGGTGCTCGGCGTACTCTGCGGAGGTGGTGTCCGGCTTCTGACCGGTCTGCGCCTCGTAGGAGAGCACAGCAAGCTCCCGGGCTACGTCAGCTGCCGCCAGGCCGGTGAGGCGCTCCTCCACCTCTTCGGTGAAGGGAACAGACCAGCGGGCGAAAAGTTCACGCTGTACGTCATTCCACACGGTCTCGGAGTCGAGCAGAATGCCGTCGCAGTCGAAGATGGCGCAGCGGGGGAACCAGTCGGAGGGTACGGTGTGTTCAAACATAATGCCAGTCTCTCACAGGGGTTATAGGGATGGAAGCAACAGCGTGATGCTTGAGAAAACATGCAGGGTACATGCCGGGTCAGGGCACAAAAGCACGCAACGTATCAGCAGGCATGAAGAAACCCTCCCGCCGCGTCCAAAAGAGAACGCAACGGGAGGGTAGAAGCTCAAACAGCTTAGAGAGCGGAGACCGGCTTATGAGTCACCTGACGCATAAACGGGATGGTCGCCAGCAGACCCACATAGACCAGAACCAGACCCAGCGCAATAGCGCCGAAGGTCAGACCGAACATCTTCGCCAGCACCCCACCGGGAAGGCCCTGAGCCGCGATCAACGCCGTCAGCGGCAGACCCAGCAGTGCAGAAATCACGCTGATGAGCACCAGCGGACCGAAGACCACGGTCAGGCGCGAAGCCTGCAGTAGCTTCGTGGGGGTACCCATCATGTTCAGCGAAGAGTACAGCGAACCGCGCTCATAAATGGCGGCGCTCTGGTTCAATACCGCGGAGAGGGTGACCAGCAGGTACGAGAAGAACAGCATCAGCAGCATGCCCTGGAACATGTCCGCCATGATGGTCATGAAGGGGCCGGCGGCGGGACCGGCTTCCTTCGCCGTCTTGTTCATCTCACCCGCCAGAATCAGGATGGGGCCGAAGAAGGTCACCAAGAAGGTCGACAGTGCCACACCCGAAACTTGGCGCCACGCACCACGTGGGGACTCTAGCACCGCACGGTAACCCAGCAGAACCGACGCCTTCTGGGCCATACGCACACGAATCTTCGCGTACGCCCACACCAGGAAGGTACCGATCAGGTCGATGGCAACCATCATCAGCACACCCGGCAACGCAATGAAAATCGCCAGGTTCTTGATGGCGCTATCAGCACCGCCGTTCTGGAAGGGCGAGAACATGCTGAAGCCCGTAGAGGTTGACGCCAGAATCATCACGGCAATAATCAGAACAACACCGATACCCAGGGCAATGTAACCGGCGGATCCAGCCTTCGCGCGGGTACGCACACCCAGCGGGCTGATACTGACCTTCGCCAGACCGAAGAGGGAGCTCAGAGCCGCCAGAACCATACAGCCCAGGAAACAGTAGAAAATCATGCTCACCGGCAGGAGCATATTCTCAGCCCCCAGCGGTACGTTCATGAAGTGCAGGGCACCGAACGGGAAAATCAGCACCAGGTAGAGCAGCAGACCAATGATGAAACCCACGAAGGAGTACACTAGAGCGTCCGCCACCGACAGGCCCACAATCAGGGTCGTGGAGGCACCAATCAGGCGCAGGGACGCCAGGCGCTCGTCACGGCGGCTCTGAGCTCCGCCCCGGCGGGGGCCCCCCAAGGGAGCCGCTGAAGCACCCAGGGTAAAGAGCGGAACAACCAGGACTAGGGCGGCAACCCACGCCAAACCCATGTAGAGCTTCTGAATACCCATCGTATCGATGAGCTCATGGTCAACATTGGCGTGCTCAAGCCAAGTGCTCAGTGCCTGAACACCACCGGCAACCGTCAAAAACAGTGCCGAGGAGGCCGCAAAAGCCAGCACAGGAAGAATCGCCTGCGAACTCCATAGGGTTCGCTTGGCGAGCAGAGCATAGATTTGCATTATGCACCTGCCTGAGACTGAACACCGGGGTTCAGGAAGCTGTTCTGCGCGGGTACGCCGCCCTGGCTATTGCGCTGATCGCTCACAATCTGGCCGTCCTGCAGGTACACCACGCGGGAGCACGCCGCCGCCACGTTCGGGTCGTGAGTGACCACCAGCAGAGTCTTACCCTGCTGCGGAATCATGGTCAGCAGTAGCGCCATCACCTCGCGTGCAGTCTTCGAATCCAGCGCGCCGGTTGGCTCATCCGCAAAGGTCACGGGTGCGCCGTTCACCTGCGAACGGGCAATCGCCACACGCTGAGCCTGACCGCCGGACATCTCACCCATACGGCGGTCCAGCATCTGGCCCAGGCCCAGGCGATTCAGCAGGTCAGCGGAAATGGCGCGTGCCTGCTGGCGGGGAACACCGGCAATCATCGCGGCGAGAGAAACGTTCTCCTCCGCAGTCAGCTCGGGAACCAGCAGACCCTGCTGGAACACGAAACCAAACGAGTTAGCGCGCAGGGAGGTGCGCTCGCGCTCACTGAGGGACTCCACCGCCACCTGGCCGGTAGGGGAGTTGAACAGCACGGAACCGGCATCGAGCTTAATAATGCCCGACAGCGCGTGCAACAGGGTGGTCTTACCCGAACCGGAAGGACCCATAATTGCCACGGACTCGCCGGGGAAAATATCGAGGCTCACGTTACGTAGCACCGGGTTATTGCCGTAGGACTTGTGCAGGTTACGGGCAGAAATAATCGCGCCGCGTGCGAAGGGTGCCTGCTGCATCTGCTGAGGTGCCTGAGCCGGGTAGCCCTGCTGGGGCTGGCTCTGGTAATAACCCGCCTGGCTCGGCTGAACAGGCTGACCGGGCTGACCGGAATACTGACCGGCAGGCTGCGCCGCCTGCGGAGGGGTCATTGAGTACGGGTTCTGAGCCTGGAACTGCGGGTTCTGAGATTGAGGATTCTGCGTCATAGCAACCTTCATCGGATATGAACTAACGGAAGTACCCTTCTATCATCTCAGCTTATTGGCGGCTCACCCCTCCCCCTGAGGGCTGAAAAATATGGGAATACGCTGAGAAAAAGGGCCGAAGCGGCGCGGGATGTAGCCTTTCACTTCATCCTCCGGTATGACACCGGCGCCCTAGACGGTGCACCGGCAGTATGACCCCAAGCCCTTGAACTCGCGAGGGTGAGTGCGATACTAGAAAGATGACCGACACACAGAACACTCCTATCATTACTCCCGTCGCGCCCGAACCGCACGGAACCCGCATCATCCTCATGCGCCACGGACAGACCGACTGGAACATCGACCACCGTTTCCAGGGCGGCACCGACATTCCCCTCAACGACACCGGCCGCGACCAGGTGCGCACCGCCATCGGCGCGCTCAAACAAGCCCGCAACGAAGGCACCGTCGTTGACCTGGTGCTTTCCTCGCCCCTAAGCCGCGCAGCCGAAAGCGCCGAAATCGTGGCCGAAGGCCTGAACGTACCCTACCGAGGTGCCGTTGACGGCTTCCAAGAACGCTCCTTCGGCGAGCTGGAGGGGCAGATTGCCACCCGCGAGCTAGTCCTCGCCTCCCGCGAATCCGGTGAGGAATACGGCGTGGAACCCACGGAAGAATTCATCGCCCGCGGCCTAGCGGCCCTGAACCGTGTGCGCCGCGAGTACAACGGCCAGACCGTGCTGGTGGCAACCCACGGCATGTTCATCGCGCTGATGATGAACGCCCTGCTGGGGGAGCGCCCCGACTGCCTCACCGAGGAAGGGTTCTACCCGATTCCTGTCAACGCCTCCCTGACCGAAGTGCCCCTGCAATACCTGGACAGCACCATCGACCGCCTGCTCGTACGTCAGAACGAACCCGACTTGGGGCCCGAACCCCTACCCGCCGGCGCTGAGAACACCACCCTCACCCTGATTCGCCACGGACAGACCGACTGGAACAAGACGAACCTCATGCAGGGCGTCACCGACATTCCGCTCAACGACACCGGCCGTGAACAGGCACGCGCCACCGGCCAGAAGCTGGCAGATATGGGCCTGAACTTTACCGTGCTGGTCTCCTCCCCGCTATCGCGCGCCTTCGAAACCGCACAGCTGGTCGGTGAGCACTTCGACCTGCAGGTGGACAAGACCTACCCCGAGCTGGTTGAGCGCACCTACGGTGACGGCGAAGGCCTGGACATTCCCGCCCCCGAACGCCGCGCCCCCGAACGCTACTACCCGAACGTGGAATCCGAGCGTGACCTGTACATCCGCACGGTGCGCGTGCTACGCCAAATTGTGCGGGACTACGCACATCGAGGCGAAGAACAGAAGATTATTTGCCGTCAGCCACGGCAGCCTGATTCGTCGCGCTCTCTCCGCGGCCGCCGGTGAGGAATGGACGGTAACCGTGCCGAACGCCGAACCGCTGGTGCTAGACGTTCCCGGCCTCTTCGCGTGGGACTCCTCGCGATACACCGATGAGGCAGGGCGCATTGTCTGGTAAAGCGCACCCCGAAAGCGGAGCGTCTAACCGCTGGATGCATGAGGTATCCGCCGCCCCCGAGACGGTAGCGGAATCACCCACCTCAGCTCGTCCCCTCTTGAAGGGGATGCGTGTGCTCCGCGGCGCCCTTTGGATTCTTACTGCACTGTACTGCCTGGTTGTGGCGAGTATTGTATTCGCCCCCGTTCACGTGGACGACAACGAAATGGGCGGCGCTCTCGTCACCTGGCTGGACGCGGGCCACGCCGAGGGCTGGTTGCCACAGTTCGTGACCTACTCCACCATTGAGCAGCTCTCGAACGTCATCATGTTCATGCCCGGCGGCTTCCTCTTCGCGCTATTGTTGGGCCGCGCCGCGCGCCGCCACGTGCTGTACGCTGGCTTCGTGGTGAGTGCGTGCATCGAGATAATTCAGTGTTTCATGCCCAACCGCACGGGGGATTTGGTGGATGTGCTCATGAACGGTACGGGTGCCCTAGTGGGTGCGGCCTGCGCTTTCTGGGTGCATCGGGTACTTCGCAAACGTAGGGAACGTCAAGGTAGGGAGTCTGGTGCATCGGTCGCTTGACCGGTGGGTGTCTGCGGCCGACCCGTGTGGCCCACAAAACAAAACCCAACGTCTCATCGAGTCAAACAGACATAATCGTTCATATTAGATGGCGAATGATGTGGTTTCTGTAGGGAACAAAGGGTGATATTCCCCTAAAAGAAGCGTTTTATATTGACCCGCCCACAAAAACCCACATAAAATCAAGTATGATATTGGAGGTTCTGCGGGTGCATTGAACTCGCATTCCGCGGGAATGCACCCGCGATAAGAACACACCATAGATACGCACAGATTTCCTATCCACTACCGAAAGAACACGAATTTATGTTCGCAGAAGAACGCCGTGCCGAAATTGCAAAGCTCGTTGCCTCCGCACGCCGCGTGAACGGCGCAGATCTGGCCCGCCGATACGATGTGACCATGGAGACCGTGCGCCGTGACCTTGCTGCTTTGGAAGAAGCCGGTAAGCTTCGTCGCGTCCACGGCGGCGCAGTAACCATCGAGCAGTCCACCTCTCTGGAATCATCCATCTCATCCCGTCAGGGCATGAACACCCCGGAGAAGCGCCGCATCGCCACCAAGGCCTACCAAATGCTCCGCGATTCTGAGTCGGGCTCCATTGTGCTGGATGCGGGTTCCACCATCGAAATTCTCGCCGACCACATTGGTGCCGAGAACTTCAGCCTCAAAACCGGCAATGACCGCATCATTATCACCCATGCGCTGCACATCGCTGTTAAGCTTGCTGAGGCCGAGGGCGTGACCCTCGAGCTGGTGGGTGGCCAGCTACGCAAGATGACCTGGGCTGCCGTCGGTGCTCGTGCGGCTGAGCACTTCGGCACGATGCGCCCCGACATCGCGTTCATCGGTGCCAACGGCATCGAAGCACATTTCGGCATCTCCACCCCCGGCATGAACGAAGCCATTGTCAAGACCGCGATTTGCAAGTCTGCCCGTCGTGTGGTCCTGCTGTGCGACTCCGCGAAGTTCGGTCAGGAGTCCCTGGTCCGCTTCGCTGGATTTGAGGATATTGACACCCTCATTACCGATCGCGAACCCGAAGGTGCCCTTCGCCAGGCGCTCGAGGCCGCCAATGTTGAAATTGTGATCGCCTAGTGATTATTACCCTGACCGCAAACCCCAGCCTGGACCGCACCATTGAACTGGGTGCGCCCCTGGCTCACGGTGCCGTGCAGCGTGCCATCGCTGCCGTGCAGGATCCCGGGGGTAAGGGCGTGAACATTTCGCGTGCTCTGCAGGTTTCCGGTGTCCCGACCCTGGCGATTGTGCCCGGTGAGGCTACCGACCCGGTACTGACCGCCCTGTCTGCGGCGGAGGTTGAGTTTGCCAACCTGCCCACCGGTGAGCCGATTCGCTCGAACATCACCGTGGTGGACCCCGACGGTACCACCACCAAGCTGAACGCTCCCGGCACCCACTTTGATGCGCAGCTGCGTGAGAGGCTGGGCGCCCTGGTGATTGAGCGCTCCAAGGGCGCTGAATGGGTGGTCCTGGCTGGCTCTCTGCCTCCGGGTCTGGAGCCCACCTACTATTCCGAGCTGGTGGCGGCCCTGCGCGCCTCGGGTTATGCGGGCAATATTGCGATTGATACCTCCGAGGCGCCGCTGATTGCGACTGTGGCGGGTAAGCACAAGCCCACGCTGATTAAGCCCAATTCCGAGGAGCTGGCCCAGCTGACTGGTAGCGATAACTGGGAGGAGCTGGAGGCCAGCCCCGAGCTGACGGCCCGCACCGCTCAGAAGCTACTGGGTGGCGGTATTGAGTATGTGCTGGCCACCCTGGGTGGCGCAGGTGCGGTGCTCGTGACCGAGCAGGGTATCTGGCACGCTGTGCATGAGGCGGTTCAGGTGCGTAGCACAGTGGGTGCCGGTGATTCGTCACTGTCCGGTTTCTTGATTGCGCACACTCGCGGTGCGGATGCATCCGGTTGTTTGGTGCAGGCGGTGGCTCATGGTTCTGCGGCGGCGGCTTTGCCGGGTACCCGTATGCCTTCGCTGGATCAGACTACCCCTGAGAAGGTTACTATTCGCCCGATTCGGCTCTGATAAGGAGCGGAGCATCACTGACGTAAATATTCTAATTTGAGAATATTTAACTTGGGTTCTACACACACTTAAAGCATGGGAGAGGACGCTCCTGCCAGAGCACCTCACCTCCACTCCAACTCGAGGAAATAACATGTCCGATTTGATCACCGCAGATCTTGTCCTGCTGGATGAGAATCTCGGCGACACCCGGTTCGACGTCATCGCTAAGCTCGCTGAAGCCGTCGTCAAGGCTGGCCGCGCGGCCGACTTTGAGCAGCTCTACGCGGCTGCTGAGGCTCGCGAGTCCAAGACCGACACCGGTATTCCCGGCGGTATTGCTATCCCGCACTGTCCGCAGTGCCGCTGTCACCGAGCCGACCCTGGCCATGGCTCGCCCCAACCCCGCCGTATCGTTCGGCGCTAAGGACGGCCCCGCCGACCTGATTTTCTTCATCGCGGCCCCCGACGGTGCTGACCAGGCTCACCTGAAGCTACTGTCGGCCCTGGCCCGTTCTCTTATGAAGAAGAGCTTCACCGCGTCCCTGCGCGAAGCCTCCTCGGCTGAAGAGGTTGTTGAGCTGGTCAACAGTGCGCTGGGCGTGGGTGAGAAGAAGGCGGAGGCGATGCCTGCTGAGGCCGTTGCTACCCCGGCTACTGCTGAGCAGGAAGCCCCGAAGGCGTCTGAGGGTGCCCCGGCCATGAAGAAGCTTGTTGCTGTGACCGCGTGCCCCACCGGCATTGCTCACACCTACATGGCCGCGGATGCCCTCAAGTACGCTGCCGAGGAGCTCGGCTACGACCTGAAGGTTGAGACCCAGGGATCCTCGGGTAATGAAACCCTGAGCCAGGCCGATATTGATGCCGCCGACGCCGTGATTTTCGCGGTGTCCGTGAATGTGCGTGACCGCAACCGCTTCGCCGGTAAGCCCTTCGTGGAGTCCCCCGTCAAGCGCGGTATCGACGAGCCGAAGGAAATGATTGCCGAGGCCCTGGCCGAGGCCGAGAACCCGAACGGTGCCCGTGTGGCCGCCTCCGCATCCACCTCTGATGACAGCGCCGGCGCCTCTGAGGGTGCCTGGGGATCGCGCATCTACAAGGCCGTGATGACCGGTATCTCTTACATGATTCCGTTTGTCGCCGCCGGCGGTATTCTGGTGGCTCTCGGCTTTGTTTTTGAGGCCATCACCATGCCGAACCTTGGCGATGTGGACACCAAGGCGATTCTTGGCTCCGCAACCCTGTTCAATCTGGGTGACGTGCACTGGACCCTGTACCTGGGCGCTGTTCTGCAGACCATCGGTGGCTTTGGCCTGAGCCTGATGGTTCCGGCTCTGGCCGCGTACATTGCGTACGGTTTGGCTCAGCGTCCCGGTATTGCTCCGGGCTTCATCGCCGGTTCGGTGGCTCTTGCGGTGAACGCGGGCTTCCTCGGCGGTATTGTGGGCGGTATTCTTGCCGGCCTGATTGCCTACGCCCTGGGCACCCTGAAGCTGCCCCGCTGGCTGGGCTCGATGATGCCCGTGGTTGTTACCCCGCTGGTGACTTCTCTGGTGACCGGCCTGGTCATGTACCTGCTGCTCGGTGCGCCCCTGGCTTGGGTGATGACCACCCTGCAGGATTGGCTGACCTCGATGTCGGGTGGCTCCGCCCTGGTGCTCGGCCTGATTCTGGGCGCCATGATGGCCTCCGACCTGGGCGGCCCCATCAATAAGGCTGCTTATCTTTTCGCAACCGCTGGCCTGTCTTCGGGTGCGACCGTGAACCAGGAGATTATGGCTGCCGTCATTATTTCCGGTATGGTTCCCCCGCTGGCTATGGCTCTGGCAACCACCCTGCGTCCCAAGCTGTTCAACGAGAACGAGCGTGAGAACGGTAAGGCCGCTTGGTTGCTGGGGGCATCCTTCATTTCTGAGGGTGCTATTCCCTTCGCCTCGGCTGATCCTGCCCGAGTCATTCCCTCGACCATTGTGGGTGGTGCCCTCGCCGGTGCCATCTCGATGAGCGCGCACGTGGCCTCTCCGGCACCGCACGGCGGCATCTGGATTATTGGCCTGGCGCAGAACCCGCTGATGTTCTTCGTCTCCGTGCTGGCCGGTACCGTGGTGTCGGCTCTGGTGTACGTTGTGCTGAAGTCCGTGGGTGCCCGCTCTAAGGCATCCGCCTAAACCGTAGACCTCATCTTCTGATTGACTCATAATCTACAGGGGACAGCGCGGGTAGAACGCGTTACACTGTAGAGAACCCACAGATAGGATATGAATTCCATGACTACCTACAAGGGCGTCGGCGTCTACGCCGGTCGCGTGATTGGCCCGGTTCTTCAGATGCCCAAGCCTATTGAAGAGCCTAAGGATGGCCTGCGTCTGAGCGGTGAGACCGCAGAGGCAGCCGCACAGCGCATCAAGGACGCTTCGGTCCGCGTGAAGGAAGACCTGCTCGCTCGTGCAGAGCACGCTAGCCGTGACGGCAAGGCTGTGCTGAAGTCTACCTCTCAGATGGCTACTGACCGTGCTCTTATCAAGAGCGCTGTTAAGCTGGTTGAGACTCAGGAGATGGCTCCTGAGCGTGCTATTTGGGAGGCTGCAACCTCCTTCGCTGACCAGATGGCTGCCCTGGGCGGCTACATGGCTGAGCGTGTGACTGATATCCACGACGTGCGTGCCCGCATTGTTGCTGAGCTGACCGGTCAGCAGGCCCCCGGCATCCCCGTTTCGGATAAGCCGTTCATCCTGGCTGCTATCGACCTGGCACCGGCTGATACCGCGACCTTGGATCCCGAGAAGGTTATCGCTCTGATTACCTCTGACGGTGGCCCCCAGGCACACACCGCTATTCTGGCTCGCGGCTTGGGTCTGCCCGCTATTGTGGCGGCTAAGGGCGTGACCGAGATTGCTGACGGCACCGTCGTCTACGTGGACTCCAACGAGGGCATCGTTGATACCGAGCCGACCGACGCTGACCGTGAGGCAGCGATTAAGTACGCGAACCGCAAGCCTATCGCTGAGTTTGATGGTCAGGGCGTGCTGGCTGACGGTACCCGCGTTGAGCTGTATGCAAACGTTGGTGACGGCAAGTCCGCTGAGAAGGCTGCAAGCCTGAAGGCTGAGGGTGTTGGCCTGCTGCGCACCGAGTTCGGCTTCCTGGGCCACGACTCTGAGCCTTCTATCGAGACTCAGGCTAAGACCTACAAGTCCGTGTTTGACGCATTCCCCGGCAAGCACATCGTGGTTCGTACCCTGGATGCTGGTGCTGACAAGCCCCTGCCGTTCCTGAACGTGAACCCCGAAGAGAACCCCGCACTGGGTGTCCGTGGCTTCCGTACCGACTGGACTGTTCCGGGCGTTCTGACCCGCCAGCTGGAGGCTATCAAGGCTGCTTCGGAAGACTCTGATGCTGACATCTGGGTTATGGCTCCGATGATTTCGACCACCTCCGAGGCTCGTAACTTCGCGAATATGCTCAAGGAGATTGGCCTGCCCGTTCACGGCGTGATGGTTGAGACCCCGGCAGCTGTGATGAACGCTGAGGCAATTCTCGACGAGGTGGACTTCGTGTCCATTGGTACCAACGACCTGACCCAGTACACCATGGCGGCTGACCGTCTGCTGGGCGATTTGGCTCACCTGAACAACCCCTGGCAGCCTGCTGTGCTGAAGATGATTAAGATGACCGTTGAGGGTGCTCAGCGTGCATCGGTCACCGCGGGTAAGAAGAAGTACGTGAGTGTCTGTGGTGAGGCTGCGGCTGATCCTGCTCTGGCTGTTGTGCTGATTGGTTTGGGTGTCGACACCCTGTCCATGAACGCTGGTGCTATTCCCGCTGTGGCTGCCGTGCTGAAGTCTGTCACTAAGGAAAAGGCACAGCAGATTGCTGCTATTGCTCTGCAGCAGATTTCTTCTGCTGAGGCGAAGGACACTGCACGTGCGGCTCTGCCGATTCTGGACGAGCTGGGCCTCTAATCTGAGAGCTACTGAGGTTCACGGCTTCCCCTGCGTCGGGTAGGGAGGGCTGCTGAGCTGGCCGGCTAGTGGGCCGGAATATTCACGATGCCGGGTGTAGTGATTATTTCTACACCCGGCATTTTTATGTTTGTCGGCGCGGGGCTAAACGGTACAATTTATAGGGTAAGGGCGGGTCCTGAAGCGCCCCGTTCATTTAGAATAGGGACTGATATATTTCGGTTCCTTGATCAAAGGAGAAACATAATGGCAGAGCGCGAAGCCACTATCGCAAGCCGTGTCGGCCTGCACGCACGTCCGGCAGCAATTTTCGCTGAGGCAGCTGGCGACCTTCCCGTCGAGGTCACCATCGCAGCTAAGGGCGAGCCCGCCGATGAGGCTATGGATGCAGCATCCATTCTGTCCCTGATGTCCCTGGGCGCAAAGCACGGCGATGTTGTCGTTCTGCGCGCTGAAGGTGAGGGTGCTGAAGAGGCTCTGGACTCGCTGGTTAAGATCCTCGAGACCGACCACGACGCTGAGTAAGTAATCTCGGTCTTCGGGCCGGGCCGCCGTATTCCGTCACCTACGGGTGCCGGAACGAGCACACAATACGTAGATATCCCGTCACTGAGGTGGCGGGATATTTTGTTGCCTGTGTTTCTTCACTGAGGGGTGGCCGGCCCCCAAGAGCGGGGAGAAACGGGTTGCGTGAAGGGGATGGGGAATTTGATGAGGAACCTAGTCACGGAGGCGTACCTCTCGCATCGCTCCCTTGTTAGACTATAGAGGCACTGTCTAAATGGGAGGGGACATTGGCAGAATCGAGGAACACTCCCGCGCCTTCGGAGGCACAATCTGGAGCGCGGAACGCGTCGCATGCAGGCGAGGCGCAGGCTCACCCGGGAGAGCCGAAGAACACCCGGAATAACACGCGGAACAGCACTGAGAGCGGGGTGCCGGTTTGCACCTCGGAGGAGGCTGTCCCTACGGTGACGGCCGGTTACGCCACCGGAAAGGGCGGGTTTCCTCTAGTGTCTCTCGACCAGGTGGCTGACGAGCGTCTGCGCCGCATTCTGGCGCAGCAGAAAACGTCCGAAGAGGCGCGCAATAAGACCGTGAAGGCGCGCACTGTGAGCGATGTTCTGCACGATGTAGCCGCTCAGGTTGGTATCGCCACTGCTGGTCCGGCTGAGGTGCCTGCTCAGCAGGAGGAAGCCTCCGAGTTTGACCACTCTGCCCGCACTGTTATCGACCCGTCCCTCACGCCCGATGATGAGCTGGACACCTACCGTGATGAAGCGAACCCCGTGACGTCCAGCAATGTGGTGACCGAGGCGGCTCTGACGCGCCCTTCCCAGCCGGTTCCCATGACCGGTATGATTCCTCAGGTTCCGAATTCCCACGCCGCGCAGCGTTACGGCCTTGATGCGGCCTCCACAACAGCGGCTAAGACCGGCCCTGTCTCGGTGGCGACGAACGCCGTGACGCTCGTGGGCCCGAAGGGTAAAGTGGTCAAAACCCGGCCCCTGCCCGGGGGGCGCCGACCGCCGTGCCGCTCGTGGGCCGGAACGTGCGAGGACTACGAGGCCGCGGTACGGGCGGTCGCTGGGGTTCGCGCCGCCTCCGCTCTTTTGTGCGTACTGAGGAGGCGGCACCCGCCGCCCCGCGTGGTGCTCAGCGTATTGCTCAGCGTCAGTTTGTGCCGACTATCCGCACCGAAGAGCATGAGCGTCGCGAGGCGTTCCGCCGGGAGAAGGAGTACGCCCGTGACACACTGAACTTTACCCTGCGCCTGGCGGAGGCGATGTTCCACTACGGCGCGGACGCAATGGACGTGGACTCGGCGATTATTGCGGTCTCTTCGGCGTATGGTCTGGACTCGGTTGAAGTGGATATTACAAACCAGTCGGTGACCATCAACTACACGTCGGACCCGGATATTTATATGGAGTCCCGCATCGCTAAGCGCAACGTGAACGCTGATGAGCGCTTTACGCACACCCTGGTGCGTGTGGTGCGTTCCTCCACAGAGAACTATGAAGCGCTTTCTGAGGTGTACGGCCTGATTTACAAGATTACTCGCGGCGGTATGACTCTGGAAATGGCTGATTTGCAACTGAACCAGATTACGCACCGCCCCAAGCCGTTCCCGCCTCTGGTGGTGTGGCTGGCTAACCTTGCCTGTGCCTCCACGTTGACGGCGGCGTTGGGTGCGAGTTTTGTGACGGCGTTGAGCGCGGCCATTATTTTTATCCCGGTGTATTTGCTGATTCAATGGCTGAGCTCCATTGGTATTCCGGCGTTCTTCCGCATGGCTGCTAGTGCGGGTCTGATGACCTTTTTGGCGATTTGGCTGGGTAGTGAAGGTTCGATTCTTCAGCGTCCGGGTGAGCAGATTTCAGCGCCTCTGGTGGTGGCTGCCGGCATGATTATGTTCTTGCCAACTCCGCGTCTGGTGGGTGCTGTACAGGATGCGATTAATGGTTTTCCGGTGACGGCGGCAGGCCGTTTCGTGTCGACCGGTATGAGCTTCTTGGGTCTTGCAGCCGCCGTGAGCGCGATTGGTATTTTCAATGGTCCGACTTTGGATATTGAACAGTTGCGTTTTGATTCGACGACTCCGTTGGTGGCATCGTTCTTTTTTCTGATTGCGACTGCGACCTTCGCAATTACCTTGCAGACGAAGCTGGTGAAGGTCGGCTGGCTGATGTTCATTACTGCTTGCGGTTTGGCGGCGTATTACAGTTATGAGTTGCTGGCTGGGCCGAGGACGGGGCGTGGGCCGGCGGCGGTACCCAACGCTGTGATTGGTGCGTTGAGCACGTATTTTGCGTACCGTCTGCATGTGCCTCAGGCAATTTTCTCGATTCCGGCGATTACGTTCTTGCTGCCGGGTCTGTCGTTCTTCCGCGGCATGTATTTGTTGACGGTTGAGACGGATGTGATTCTGGGCATGCACAATATGATTACGGCGGTTTCGATTGTGGTGGCGATGGCTTCGGGTGTTGCGTTGGGTAATTACACGATGCAGTATGCGCTACAGCGTTTCACGAAGCCGAGTAACATTGAGCCCGTGGATGCTGCGACCCCCGAAACAGCAGATACTTAACGTATCTGACAGGTTTATATAGCCAATATGGAATCAAGGTGGCGGCCTGTTGAACCTTAGCTCACGGGCC
>OATY01000240.1_pt1 | contig 17185 bp, 14 predicted proteins | sample 1476101 | NCBI WGS metagenome assembly OATY01 (sample SAMEA2579994, study PRJEB22360) | human gut metagenome
ACCACCCGGACTACACCGACTGGGTGTACTCCGGCGTGAACACCGACAAGAAGGGTGCCGTCACCGCTACCGCCGCTACCGCTGGCGACAACGAGTGATAACACCTCCACGGTGTTGTTAGTTCGCTAACACCAAAGGGCTCGGGATTCGTCCCGAGCCCTTTGCTTATTCATAAGCCCTGTCACGGCGGGGCAGAACAAAGCGAACTGTTGTGATGTTTTAATCGCGTAGCACCCTGAAATGCAGCAGGGCATTGCGCACACCGTCGTGGTCCACATCGTCAGTGATGTAGTCGGCGGCGGCCTTGGGCTCGGCGGTCGCATTGCCCATCGCGACCCCGATGCCGGCGTAGGCGAGCATATCCGTGTCATTGCCGCCATCGCCGAAGGCCATGGTCTGCTCGCGCGTGATGCCGTAATGCGCCATGAACCGCTGGATGCCGCGCGGCTTGCCGCCATCGGCCGGAATCAGATCCGTGAAATCCGGATGCCAACGCACCCCGCGCACATTGCTGCACAGTCCCACCAGTTCGGCCTCCAGCTCGGGCCCGACAAAGGGACTGATCTGGAAAGTCTCATGATCCAGCGCGCGGGTGCGCGGGTCCTCGAAATACCGGGTCGGTGCGGTTTTGCCCAGTTTGCTCCACGTGGCGCGAAGCAGATCATTGGACTGGTTGAAGTACACGTAATCCTTCTCGCCGAAATTGCACACCACATCGGGGTGACGGTCCAGCCAGTCGAGAATCACCTCAATATCAGCAGTATCCAAGGCCTGCGAGGCAAAGAAGCCGGTGTCATCAAAACAATACTGCCCATTGAACGCCACCACGCCATCGAACGTCACCGGCATGGTATCCAGCACCACGTGCATCTGTGAAGGCGCGCGGCCCGTGCAAATCAGCACCTTGACGCCTGCGGCCTGCAGCCGGTGAATCGCCTCGATTGTGGAATCCGGCACCGTATGGGTCGTGAAACTGGTGAGCGTGCCATCGATATCGAAGAATACGGCTCGGATATCGGCATTGGCAGTATCGGTAGTCATAGCTTCCATTGTCAAAGCCCCTCTCGACGTGCTTTCCGGCGTGTTCGGCACGCCTATAGCGGGTTATCAAACGCACGAATCCCGGACATTGCATGCGCGCCATAAAAGACACCTATATGGCAATCGGCCATTTTCCGTCACTTTCGCGGTTCAAGCGCGTTATGGTGTTACCCGACATCAATTTTGGAGAGAGGAAATCCAATGACAGCAGCAACCCAGCCGGCAACCCCGGCCGCTCCTAACAATAACGAGCCGGTGCGTGTGAACCACACCGCCCGCAACGTCATCATCACCATCGTGGTCGTGGCGATTATCGCCGTGGCCGCGTTCTTCGGCTACCGCGCGTTTGCCGGTGCCAACGAGTCGTCCGCCAAGGGCAGCAAGGGCAACCCGGTCAAGATCGGCGTGGTCGGCGCTACCAACCCCGAATGGGTCAAGTTCAAGCAGGACGCCGAGAAGGCCGGCATCTACGTCGACATCGTCGACTTCCAGGACTACACCTCCGAAAACCCGGCCCTTGACTCCGGCGAGCTGGACCTCAACGAATTCCAGCACCTGCTCTACTTGGCCAACTACAACGTGAGCAACAAGAAGGACCTGCAGCCCATCGGCGGCACCGCCATCTACCCGCTCGGCGTGTACTCCACCAAGGTCAAGGACATCAAGGACCTGAAGCAGGGCGACACCGTCACCATTCCGAACGACGAAACCAACCAGGCCCGCGCTATCGGCGTGCTCAAGGCCGCCGGTCTCGTGACGCTCAAGGGCGACTGGACCGCCTTCTCCACCCCGGCCTACATCGACGAAGCCAAGAGCAAGGTCAAGGTCACCCCGCTCAAGGCCGAACAGGTGGCCACCACCCTGAAGGACCCGACCATCGCCGCTGGTGTGATCAACAACGACTACGTGGCCGATGCCGGTCTCGACCCGAAGGACGCCATCTACCAGGATGACGCCGAATCCGAAGAGGCTCGCCCCTACATCAACGTGTGGGTGGCCCGCAAGGCGGACGTGAACAACGAGACCTACAAGAAGCTCGTTTCCATCTACCAGCAGAAGGATGTGCTCGACGCCCTGCAGGAGAACTCCGGCGGTACCGCGGTGTTCGCCGACAAGTTCAGCGCCAGCGAGCTGCAAGGCTTCCTGTCCGACATTGAGAAGGATGCCAAGGCCCAGCAGTGAGCCGCGGCTGATACGAGCGCACGACTAGCCTGTCCATAGCCATTACCACCAAGCGGAGCGAGTACCCGAGCCAACAATCGGGATTCGCTCCGCTTCCGTGACCGGACACCAACAACCAGCATCAGGGAGCACTATGAGCGACCCCATCATCACCTTCGACCATGTCGTGAAGGAATTCAAAACACGCGGACGCGGCGCGAACATCGCACGAGCCGTGGATGACGTCAGCCTGACCATCGATCGCGGTGACATCTTCGGCATCATCGGCTATTCCGGTGCAGGCAAATCCACACTGGTCCGGCTTATCAACGCGCTCGAACGACCCACCTCCGGCACTGTGACCGTGCTTGGTACTGATATCACCTCTCTGAGTGAGACCAAGCTGCGGCCCATCCGCCAGAAAATCGGCATGATTTTCCAGCAGTTCAACCTGTTCTCCACCAAAACCGTGGCCCAGAACATCGCCTACCCACTGCAACTCGATCACTGGCGCAAGGACTATCAGGATCGTCGTGTCAACGAACTCCTTGAATTCGTGGGCCTCAGTGAGCACGCAAACAAATACCCTTCGCAGCTGTCCGGCGGCCAGAAGCAGCGCGTCGGCATCGCCCGCGCACTGGCCACTAATCCGGAGATTCTGCTCGCCGACGAAGCCACCAGCGCGCTCGACCCGGAAACCACCACCGAAGTGCTGGCCTTGCTCAAGCGTGTGAACGAGGAATTCGGCATCACCATTGTGCTTATCACCCATCAGATGAACGTGGTCCAGCAGATTGCCGGCCGCGTGGCCGTAATGAGCGCCGGACGCGTGGTCGAATCCGGCGACGTATACGATGTGTTCGCTGCACCCCAGCAGCCGGTGACCAAGCGATTCATTGCCACCGCATTGTCTGGCCTGCCCGAGGAAGACCGGGTCGAGCGATTGCATCACGAATGGTCGGGCCGCATTGTCACCGTGCTTATCCGCCAAAAGGACGTTTCCGGCACCCAAGGCCATGAACTCAAGGCATCCGGACAGAATATCTCCGAACTCATCGCCAAATACGGCGTCGAATCCAGCCTGCTCTACGGCGGCATCGACACGGTCAAGGGGACCGCCATCGGTGCCATCACCTACGAATTCAACGGGCCCGGCTGGCATGTGGACGAATTCCTGCGCGAGCTCGCCGCCAATAGCGACGTCATCGACTTCGGCACCGCCGCAAAGCCTGTGGCCTACGCCGACGCAGTCGCCGGACATGCCTCCTACGCCGAAGACCGCGCCCATGACCCACTGGCGGCCGATACTGCCACCGCGCCCGCCGCGTCCGCCGCCGCACATGAAGGAGCCAACGCATGATCATCCTCGCCAACCCGCGTAGCGACTGGAACGTACTGCGTCCACTACTGTTCGAATCCATTGGCCAGACCCTGACCATGGTGCTCGTCACCCTCGTCATCGGCGGATTCCTCGGCCTGATCCTCGGCGTGGTGCTCTATGGCACCCGCCCCGGCAACCTGTTCGAGAACGCGGTCGTCTACCGCATCCTTGACATCATCGTCAACATCGTGCGCCCGATTCCGTTCATCATCTTCCTGGCAGCCATGCAGCCGCTCACCATCGTCGTGGTCGGCACGTCCATCGGCACCGTGGCCGCCATCTTCCCGATGGTGGTGATGTGCACCTTCGCCACCTCGCGTCTGGTCGAACAGAATCTCGTGCCGGTCGACCCGGGAGTAATCGAGGCCGCGCGTTCGATGGGTGCCGGCAAGCTCACCATCATCCGCACCGTGCTCATCCCCGAAGCCCTGGCACCGCTGATCCTGGCCTACGCCTTCCTGTTCATTGGCGTGCTCGACATGTCTGCCATGGCCGGCTACATCGGCGGTGGCGGTCTCGGTAACTTCGCCATCGCCTACGGCTACCAGAAGTTCGACCAGACCGTCACCTGGACGGCCGTGATCATCATGATCGTACTGGTCCAGGTGGTGCAGGGCATCGCCAACGCCATCGCCAAACGACTGCTCAAACGCCAGCAATAACAAGGCATACTGACCCCATAGATCGCGGCCCTCGCCAATATGGAGCGAGGGCCGCAATATATTCTTCGCGCTACTAGAATCGGGAACCATGAGTGAACATATCGACATCGACCACGAACTCATCACTATCCGCCACTACCTGCACGCCCATCCGGAGCGTAGTTTCCGTGAATTCGGCACCAGCATCTATCTGACCGACCAGCTCAAGGCGCACGGCATCGAGATCCTGCACAACCCGCTGGAGACTGGTGTTGTGGGGCTCATTCAGGGCGAGGCCGGTCCCGGGCCGCGTATCGGGCTGCGCGCTGACATCGACGGCCTGCCCATCGTGGAAGACTCCGGACTGGAGTTCAGCTCCGTCAATGAAGGCGTGATGCACGGCTGCGGCCACGACCTGCACATGACCGGTCTGCTCGGTGCCGCCTTCTGGCTCGCCGAGCACCGTGACAAGTTCGCCGGCTCGATCAAGATTCTGTTCCAGTCGAGTGAGGAGACCGGCCAAGGCGCTCGCGCCATGATCGACGCCGGACTCGTGGATGACGTCGAAGCCATTATCGGCACGCACAACAACCCCAACTATGCGCCCGGCCAGCTGGCCATCGGCGTTGAGCCGATGATGGCCGGCTGCGTGAAATTCCGCGTGACCCTCCACGCCCAAGGCACCCACGCCGGTTACCCGTACAAGGGCACCGGGCCCATCGAAGCGCTCGCCAGTATTATTCTGAGCCTGCAGACCATCGTGAGCCGCAACGTCACGCCCTTCCACCCGCTGGTGCTGTCCGTTACCGAAGTGCACGGCGGCCATGTGTGGAACGTGGTGCCCGCCGAAGCCGGATTCCAAGGGACTGTGCGCTATTTCCACAAGTCGGATGGCAATCTGGTCGGCCGCCGATTCAAGGAAGTGGTGGAACACACCGCCGAGGCATACGGCATCAGCGCCGACGTGGTCTGGGATGACTTTCAAGACCCGCTGGTCTCCGATCCAGGTCTCGCCAAGGCCGTGGCGGCGGATGTCAACGACTACGCGCAGCTCGAACCGATACGTCAGTCGATGGCGGGGGAGGACTTCTGCGAATTCGCCAAGGTGACGTTGCCGGTGTTCGCGTTCGTCGGGTCAAACGGCCAGGAAGGTTGCGCCGACTGGCATAGCCCGCATTTCGTGGGTCTCGACGAATCCATTCCCACCTTCGTCAACTTCTACGTCAACACCGCTCTGCGCGTGCTCAACGAGCTGAAGTAAATCCTTTTCTGGCTCGCCTCCGGAGGCTGAGGCGTTAGGCAGACAGCCCAGTGGGCTGTCTGTAGCCGAAGGTGAGGCGACAGCCGAACCAGATATGCGCGGGCCTCGCCCGTCCATAAGTGCAGGACGAGCTATCAGCGAAGCTGACTGAGGGGAGTGGCATTCGTTCATTAGGTCGATTCATCGTCCATTAGGTCGGTGAACGGCGATACTGGTTGTTGGAATCGCGCCATTGCAACGACTGATATCGCATTGCAGTGACCTAATGAACGCAAAAACGACCTAATGAATGACGCCAAGCCGGAAGAACAGGCAATCCGACGTCATACGCGGCTACACTAAGAATCTATGACACAGCTTCGCTTCGCACTCGCCCAGATCGACACCTGCGTCGGCGCGCTTGACGCCAACGCCGCCAAGGTGCTCGACTACTCCCGTAAAGCCGCCGCAGGAAACGCCCAAGTGGTTGTTTTCCCGGAAATGACCCTCACCGGATACCCCATCGAGGATCTGGCCCTGCGCCGCACCTTCCGCCAAGCCGCATGGGACAAGGCCAACGAACTCGCCACCCAGCTCAACGACGACGGCCTCGGCGATCTGTTCGTGGTGGTCGGCACCGTGGGCACCGACCGCAAGACCTCCAAGCCGCGCAACCGACTGGTGGTCTTGCACCAAGGCGTGGTCTGGGCTGGCTACGACAAGCACTTCCTGCCCAACTACGGCGTGTTCGACGAATTCCGCATCTTCTCCGCCGGCGACCGCTCCGTGACCCTCGACGTGGACGGCGCCACCATTGGCGTGGCCATCTGCGAGGACATCTGGCAGGACGGCGGCCCGGTGGCCGACCTGGCCACCAAGAACATCGACCTGCTGCTCACCATCAACGGCTCGCCGTATGAGGAAGGCAAGACCAACACCCGTTTCGAGCTCGCCCAGCGTCGTGCCGCCGAGGTTAACGCCCCGGTCATCTACCTGAATCAGGTCGGCGGTCAAGACGACCTCGTCTTCGACGGCGGCAGCTTCGTGGTCGACGCCGACGGCACGCTTATCGAACGCAGCCCGATGTTCATGGAAAACCTGACGTTCTGGGACTTCGATTCCGCCGCCGAACATCAGGCCAAGGCCGAGATCGTTCCGGAACTCGACCCGGACGAAGAGGTATACACCGCCTGCGTGCTCGGCCTCAAGGACTACATGGCCAAGAACCACTTCACCGGCGTGACGCTGGGCCTCTCAGGAGGCATCGACTCCGCACTGGTAGCCGCCATGGCGGCCGACGCATGCGGCGGCGAGAACGTCTGGGGCATCTCCATGCCCTCCATGTACTCCTCCGACGGTTCCAAAGACGACGCCGCCGATTTGGCCTCCAACATTGGCGCCCATTACGAGGTCCAGCCCATTGAGCCATTGTTCAACGCCTACCAACAGCAACTTGACCTTGATGGCGTCTCCGCCGAGAACCTGCAGGCCCGCATCCGCGGTGTGATCGTGATGGCCAGCTCCAATTCGCGCGGTCTGCTCGCCGTGGCCACCGGCAACAAGTCAGAGCTCGCCTGCGGCTACTCGACCATCTACGGCGATGCGGTAGGCGGCTACGCACCCATCAAGGACCTGCTCAAGACCCGTGTCTGGGAGATCAGCCGTTGGCGTAACAAGGCCGCGGCCGCAGGCGTCGGCATCGGCGGTCTCAAGATCGTGGGCAACGAGGACGGCAACACCGGCATCCCGTTGAAGGACGGCGTGATGATTCCGGTCTCCTCCATCGAGAAGGCACCCTCGGCCGAGTTGCGCCCCGGGCAGAAGGACTCCGACTCCCTGCCCGAATACGCGCTGCTCGACAAGGTGCTCGCCGCATACATCGAGCACGCGCACGGCCGCGCCGACCTGTTAGCCGACGGCTTCGACCAGGTCACCGTAGACACCGTGATGCGATTGGTGGACCGCGCCGAATGGAAGCGCCGCCAATACCCGCTGGGACCGAAGGTCACGGCCCTCGCGTTCGGCCGCGACCGCCGACTGCCCGTCACCAACGCATTCAGGGAATAAACATATATTGCTCCCGCCAGCGGGAGCAAGTAATACCGTTGAGGAGGTACCAATGACAGACGATAACAAGAAGCAGTGGTATTTCAACACCGTCAAGAAGCAGGCCGAGTTGGGCATGGTCTCACCGATCGAACAGCGCATGGGTCCGTACAAGACCAAGGAAGACGCCGAACATGCGTGGGACATCGTGGTGGACCGCAATGCCAGATGGGAGGAGGAGAACCGGCGCTGGAAGAACTACGGCGTGAAACCCGCACAGGCTCGCCCCGAGGATTGACGGTCGAAAACTGACGGATACGGTTCTGCTGTCAATCTCAAGACCGAACCGCTCATACGAACATCACAGTATGAGCGGTTTCCCATATCTGGAGACGTGCAATAGTCCCATCAATATCTAGAAGCCATTGGAATGGTAGCGTTCACAGAAACAATGTGAGATAGCTCACTCCCAATTTCAGCTTTTCTCAAGCAAGTGCCAACTACACTGTTGAACCAAGGGTTCCGTGAAGATGCGAAACCTACAACCCCATTTAAGGAGTGACATGACCGCAGTGGAAAATGCAGCTGTCTCCCAGGAGGAGCTCGACGCCAAGGCGTGGGCCGGCTTCACCGAGGGCAACTGGCAGAAGGATATTGACGTCCGCGACTTCATCCAGAAGAACTACACCCCGTACGAGGGCGACGAGACATTCCTGGCTCCTGCCACCGAGAAGACCAAGCACCTGTGGAAGTACCTCGACGACAACTACCTGGCCGTGGAGCGCAAGCAGCGCGTCTACGACGTGGACACCCATACCCCGGCCGACGTCGACGCCTTCCCGGCCGGCTACATCGACTCCCCGGAAGTCGATAACGTGGTCGTTGGCCTCCAGACCGACGTTCCCTGCAAGCGCGCGATGATGCCGAACGGTGGCTGGCGCATGGTCGAGCAGGCCATCAAGGAAGCCGGCAAGGAACCGGATCCGGAGATCAAGAAGATCTTCACCAAGTACCGCAAGACCCACAACGACGGCGTCTTCGGCGTGTACACCAAGCAGATCAAGGTCGCCCGCCACAACAAGATCCTCACCGGTCTGCCGGACGCCTACGGCCGTGGCCGCATCATCGGCGACTACCGCCGCGTCGCCCTGTACGGCGTGAACAAGCTCATCGCCTTCAAGAAGCGCGACAAGGACTCCGTGCCGTACCGCAACGACTTCACCGAGCCGGAGATCGAGCACTGGATCCGCTTCCGTGAGGAGCACGACGAGCAGATCAAGGCTCTGAAGAAGCTCATCAACCTCGGCAACGAGTACGGCCTCGACCTGTCCCGCCCGGCCCAGACCGCGCAGGAAGCCGTGCAGTGGACCTACATGGGCTACCTGGCCTCCATCAAGTCCCAGGACGGCGCCGCCATGTCCTTCGGCCGCAACTCCGCCTTCCTCGACTGCTACATCGAGCGCGACCTCCAGGCCGGCAAGATCACCGAGACCGACGCCCAGGAGCTCATCGACAACATCGTCATGAAGCTGCGCATCGTGCGCTTCCTGCGTACCAAGGACTACGATTCGATCTTCTCCGGCGACCCGTACTGGGCGACCTGGTCCGACGCCGGCTTCGGCGATGACGGCCGTTCGATGGTCACCAAGACCTCGTTCCGTCTGCTCAACACCCTGACCCTCGAGCACCTCGGACCTGGCCCCGAGCCGAACATCACCATCTTCTGGGATCCGAAGCTGCCTGAGGCCTACAAGCGCTTCTGCGCCAAGATCTCCATCGACACCTCGGCCATCCAGTACGAGTCCGACAAGGAAATTCGTAGCCACTGGGGCGACGACGCTGCCATCGCATGCTGCGTCTCCCCGATGCGCGTGGGCAAGCAGATGCAGTTCTTCGCCGCCCGCGTGAACTCCGCCAAGGCCCTGCTGTACGCCATCAACGGCGGCCGCGACGAGATGACCGGCATGCAGGTCATCGACAAGGGCGTGATCGAGCCGATTACCCCGGAGGCCGACGGCACCCTCGATTACGAGAAGGTCAAGAACAACTACGAGAAGGCCCTCGAATGGCTGTCCGAGACCTACGTCATGGCCCTGAACATCATCCACTACATGCACGATAAGTACGCGTACGAGTCCATCGAGATGGCCCTGCACGACAAGGAAGTGTACCGCACCCTCGGCTGCGGCATGTCCGGTCTGTCCATCGCCGCCGACTCCCTCGCCGCCGTCAAGTACGCCAAGGTCTACCCGATCTACAACAAGGACGCGAAGACCCTGGAAGGCCACGAGTACGAGTACGTTGAGGGCGCCGACGACGACCTGATCGTCGGCTACCGCACCGAGGGCGAGTTCCCGGTCTACGGCAACGACGACGACCGCGCCGACGACATCGCCAAGTGGGTCGTCTCCACGGTCATGGGCCAGGTCAAGAGGCTCCCGGTCTACCGCGGCGCCGTCCCGACCCAGTCCATCCTGACGATCACCTCCAACGTCGAGTACGGCAAGAACACCGGTTCCTTCCCGTCCGGCCACGCCAAGGGCACCCCGTACGCTCCGGGCGCCAACCCGGAGAACGGCATGGACTCCCACGGCATGCTGCCGTCCATGTTCTCCGTCGGCAAGATCGACTACAACGACGCTCTTGACGGCATCTCGCTGACCAACACCATCACCCCTGATGGCCTGGGCCGCGACGAGGACGAGCGCATCGGCAACCTGGTCGGCATCCTGGACGCCGGCAACGGCCACGGCCTCTACCACGCGAACATCAACGTTCTGCGCAAGGAGACCATGGAGGACGCCGTCGAGCACCCCGAAAAGTACCCGCACCTGACCGTGCGTGTCTCCGGCTACGCGGTGAACTTCGTCAAGCTCACCAAGGAGCAGCAGCTCGACGTCATCTCCCGTACCTTCCACCAGGGTGCCGTCGTCGACTGATGACCAACCCCGCGAACCGCGGCAATGACTAACTGAAGGGGTGGGGCACGGCTCCACCCCTTCCTTATTTCCCACAGACTTTCGCATCATTTGGAACAGGAGGACAACGATGCCCGCAACACCCACGTTCCGCACCACGACCAGGCATATGCTCAAGGAATCGAAGACCTATGCCTCGCAGACTTTGATGGGTGGCCTTTCCGGCTTTGAATCCCCAATCGGACTCGACCGACGTGACCGCCTTTCCGCCCTGAAATCCGGTGATATCGGCTTCGTCCACTCTTGGGACATCAACACCTCCGTGGATGGACCGGGCACCCGCATGACCGTGTTCATGTCCGGCTGCCCGCTGCGCTGCCAGTACTGCCAGAACCCGGACACTTGGAAGATGCGCGACGGCAAGCCCGTCTACCTTGACGCCATGATCAAGAAGGTCGATCGTTACAAGGACCTGTTCAAGGCCACGCATGGCGGTATCACCTTCTCCGGCGGCGAATCCATGATGCAGCCCGCCTTCGTCTCGCGTGTGTTCCATGCCGCCAAGGAGATGGGCGTGCACACCTGCCTCGATACGTCCGGCTTCCTCAACACGAATTACACCGACGAGATGCTCGAGGACATCGACCTGTGTCTGCTCGACGTCAAATCCGGCGACGAGGAGACCTATCACAAGGTCACCGGCGGCACCTTGCAGCCCACCATCGATTTTGGCCAGCGACTGGCCAAGGCCGGCAAGAAGATCTGGGTGCGATTTGTGCTCGTGCCGGGCCTGACCGACTCCGAAGAGAACGTCGAAAACGTGGCGAAGATCTGCGAGTCCTTCGGTGATGCCGTCGAACACATCGACGTGCTGGGATTCCACCAGCTTGGCCGCCCGAAGTGGCACGAACTGCGCATCCCATACCCGCTGGAGAACCAGAAGGGACCCAACGCCGCCACCCGCGAACGGGTGACCAACCAGTTCAAGGACCACGGCTTCACCGTGTATTAAATTGCAGGGCCGAACCGCGCGTAAATACCACGATTCGGCCCGTTCGCCCATACCCTAGAGATATGGCCGACATCTACGCATTTCCTACGGGAGAGTCCAACGACGGACGCCCCGTGCGCCCTCAGGGTGTGCCGGATGAAGTATGGGCAGCCGTCGAATCCGTCAGCACCATGAAGCGCATCCATGACGTGCGCTATCGGGAGATTCCCGTGCCTTCCACCTTGGCCGATTATGGTATCGGCGTGGAATTCGAAGCGGGAGAGCGTGCCCTCGGCGATGCCTTTTCCGCCGGTCTTGGCAGCGATGCCGAATCACGAATCGCCACAGGCTGGATCATGATGCTTTATGCTCATGAGCTGCGCATTGACTGGGATTCCAACTGGCGTTGCGTGGCGTTCGCGCGACTGCCGCTGGAAACCGCCGAAAACGATTCTCTGACCCCCGGCATGTACTGGGATGACATGTGCGACTATTTCGACGGCATCGAGCCGGATTCGGTATCCGGCACAGTCACCGTGACCCAAAACACGGCTTTTGGCTCGATGGCCGGCTCCACCAGCGCCGGGTGTGAGATTCGCGTCTCATGGACCCCGCTTGACGGGACCGGGCCGGACGGTACTATGGACGCCGGCGCACAAGTCCGCTCGTGGGCCGCATTCATCAGATCCACCATCCGTTTTGAGGAGGATGACGCCAGTTGAGTGACGTCCGTGACACCGAACCCCGACTGCTGAAAGAGCCTCGCGGGGGAGTACCCGATGTCACTTCGACGCTGGACGGCTATCATCGTGTCTGCGATGCGATGGCCGAGGCGACGGGCTCGCTGGCCGCCGACGCCGAACGGGCGTCCGGCTTCCGCTATGGACACGAGGATTGGCTGATTCAGTTCAAACGTGAGGGTGCAGGCATCGCCTTGCTTGATCCCGTCGCCCTGACCCGGGCCGGAGCTGATTGGAATGAATTCAATGACGCCGTGGGCGACGCCACGTGGATTCTGCATGATTCTCTGATGGACTTGCCCGGATTCGCCGAAATCGGGCTCAAACCCAAAGCCCTGTTCGACACGGAAATAGCGGCGCGATTGCTCGGCCTGCACCGCTTTGGTCTGGCCGCCGTCACCGAACACTACCTCGGCATCACGCTAGCCAAAGAGCATTCCGCCGCCGATTGGTCCTACCGTCCGCTGCCGCGCGACTGGCGCAACTATGCGGCGCTCGACGTGGAGGTGCTTATCGAACTTGAAACCATGATGCGTCGTGACCTGAAAGCCGCAGGCAAGGACGAGTGGGCCGCTGAAGAGTTTTCTCACGCTTTGGTTGCGGGCCTTGCCCCGCGCAAACCGCATCCGATTCCTTGGCTGCGTATCTCGCGCATCACCCAGCTGAGTCGTGATCCAAGGGGCTTGGCCATCGCCAAATCCCTATGGGAGGAGCGCGACCGACTCGCCCGGCAATACGATATTGCGCCCAGCCTGTTATTGGCCGATTCATCAATCATCGAGGCGGCGACCAACAAGCCGCACAATGCTGCCCAATTCCGCGCGCTCCGATCCCTGAACGAGCGTGTGCGCATCCATACCGGCACCGAGCAGGACAAAATGTTCGAGCGGTACGCGCCGATTCAGCGTGCGGTCAAACCGAAGGTCTGGAAGCAGGCCATCGATCGAGCCATAGCCCTGAAGCCCACCCAATGGCCTACCATGCCCGCCCCCGAACAGGACGAAAACGGTGTGGTGAACGCGCCCCGATCCATGCGGCTGTGGCAACAGCGCCATCCGGAGCGTTATGACCGTCTGCAACGGGTGCGGCGTGTGATCAACCGCATCGCCGAAGACACCCGCACGCCGGCCGAGATGATCATCAAGCCACAGATCCTACGCAACCTGTGCTGGGTGGAAGACCCGGTGGAAGTGGACGTCGAGACGTTCCTGATCGAGCAGGGCGCAAGGAACTGGCAAGTGAAACTCATTGCACCGTCCGTAAGTGGCGTTATCATGTAGAGGTTGCCTTACGGCAGAACTGTAAGAAATAACGACTTTTGAGGAGTCATTAGCGTGAAGATCAGCGTTCGTAACCTCGAGCCCACCAAGGTGAAGCTCACCGTCACTGTTGAACCGGAAGAGCTCAACCCGTATCTGGATGCGGCCCGTAAGGAAATCGCCAAGCAGGTGAACGTTCCCGGCTTCCGTAAGGGCCACGTTCCCGGCAAGATCATCGACCAGCGCATCGGTTTCGCCGCCGTCGCCGGTGAGGCCGTGAACGACGCGGTCCCGGAGCTGTACTCCAAGGCCCTGGATGAGAAGAAGATTCGTCCGATGGCTCAGCCGGAGTTCGACGTGCAGGATGTTCCGCAGTCCGCCAACGACGAGACCAAGCTGAAGTTCACCGCCACCGTCGAGCGTCGTCCTGACATCGAACTGCCGGAAATCGACGGTCTTGAGATCGCCATCTCCAAGCCGGAAGTCAAGGATGAGGACGTCGACAAGCGCCTCGAGACCCTGCGTCAGCGCTTCGGCACCTTGGTCGGCGTGGACCGCCCGGCCGCCAAGGGCGACTTCGCCAACATCGACCTGACTGCTGAGATTGACGGCGAGACCGTCGACTCCCAGGAAGGCGTGAGCTACGAGCTCGGCTCCAACACCATGCTCGACGGTCTGGACGAGGCCCTTGACGGCCTGTCCGCCGGCGAGGAGACCACCTTCGAAGGCACGCTGGAAGCCGGCGAGCACGAGGGCCAGAAGGCCACCGTGAAGGTCAAGGTCAACTCCGTCAAGGCTGAGGAACTGCCGGAGCTGAACGATGAGTTCGCTTCCGAAGCTTCCGAGTTCGACACTCTGGACGAGCTCAAGGCTGACATCCGCAAGGCTGCCGCTCAGGACGCCGAAGGTCGTCAGGCCACCGAGGCTCGCGATGCCTTCATCGCCAAGCTGCAGGAAGGCCTCGAGATCCCGGTGCCGAAGGGCGTCAAGGCCAACATGGTCGAAGAGCAGCTCAAGGGCATGACCCCGGATCCGGAGAAGTCCACCAAGGAGCAGAAGGCTCAGGCCGAGGAGACCGTGGAGAAGGATCTGCGCGATCAGATGGTGCTCGACGCTCTGGCCGAGAAGCTGGACGTTCAGGTGTCCCAGTCCGACGTGTTCAACTTCCTCGCTTCCATCGCCCAGCAGTACGGCATGGATCCGAACAACTTCATCCAGGCCATCATCAAGAATGGCCAGCTTGGCTCCGCTGTGCAGGAAGTCGGCCGTTCCAAGGGCCTGCTCGCCGGCATGCGCGCCGTCAAGTTCACCGCTGATGGCGAGGTTGTGGACCTCTCCGCCTTCCTGGGCGAGGCCGCTGAGGACGAAGAGTCCGAGTCCGTCGAGGCCGCTTCCGCTGCTGCCGCCGTGGCCGACGAACTGTCCGCCAAGGATGACGCCAAGGATGCTGAGTGAGCATAGCCTCATCGCGTTAGCGTGATTGTTTGAGCCCGGAATCGTGTTTCATGGTTCCGGGCTCTTCCTATTCTGGCAAAAGGACTATTTCTTTGGCTCCCCTCTTTGAGGGGAGCTGTCGAGCGTGGCGAGACTGAGGGGAGTTCCCAAGGCATACTCGTTGCATAGGGTGCGGAGGTTGACATGCAGCCAACGGTTACTATCAAACGCCTTGGTTGGCTCGCTGCGGCGACCATTGTGCTCGGCGTGCTCATCGGTGTGGGAGCAGGTCTGCTGACCCTGTTGCTCTACGGCGTTGAACATGTGCTGCTCGGCTACATCGAAGGCCCAGAATTGCCTGGTCCATTCGGCGTGCCCGCTGCACGCCGTGCGATATCGGTGACCGTGGGACTCAGCATCGCAGGCATTATCTGGTATCTGCTGCGACACAAAACGACTGCGGTGCCCTCAGTCAAGAAGGCCGTGGCGGGAAAGCGAATGCCTTTCTGGCAAACCATTGCGCATGTGGTATTGCAGATTTTCATCGTCGGCTCCGGTGCCTCGATCGGCCGAGAAGTCGCCCCACGCGAACTCGGTGCCATGCTCGCGCAACGTTTCTGCGACCTGTTCCATATCGAGGGCGTTGACGGCATCGACCGGCGCATGGTGGTGGCAGTGGCTGCCGGTGCCGGTCTAGGAGGCGTCTATGACGCGCCACTGGCCGGCATGTTCTTCGCCGTCGAAATCCTGTTGGTAGATGTGACAATCGAAAAAGTTGCGTTTGGACTGGGCATGTCTGCCATTGCCGCATTCGTGGCGGTTGCGATCAAAGGGCATTGCCTGTTCTACGACATTACCGCCATGCAACCGGAATCCACGCCAACGTTAATGCTGTTCGCTCTGATCTGCGGTGCGGCATGTGGAGTGGGCGGCGCATTGTTCCGAAAAGGTTCGCAATGGGCGGAAGCGCACAAGCCAACCGGTAAGGCTATTCTGTGGCAGATGCCGCTGGCTGGTCTCATCACCGGTTTGGTGGCGACTGTTGTGCCGCAGGTGATGGGCAACGGCCGTGCCGCAGCGCAACTTGGATTCAGCACATTCATTCCTGAAACCGCCGGCACTGCTGGTGCCATGCAGTCGGCATCTTCAGCGGCCGCCTCTCCATGGAACTTGCTGACGGGCGGCGGTAATGTATCCGATTCGGCCTCTGGCGGGGGAGCGGGCTCTGGAATGGCATCGTTCTGGGCCATGCTTCAGGGTGGGAGCGGCCCTTCTGGATCCGTGATGAACGCCGGTTTCCCGCTGTCCCAGTCCAATATCTGGATGTTGCTGGGTGTGTTGGCACTCACCTTTGTTGCCAAAGCGCTGGTGACGCTGATGACCATTCGCTCCGGTGCGTCGGGCGGTGTGCTGCAGCCCGGCATCGCATTAGGTTCCACGCTGGGTGCGATGCTCGGCCTCGTATGGATACTGATGTTTCCGACCGATTCGGTAACCGCGTGTGCCTTGATCGGTGCGGCTTCGTTGCTTTCGGCCTCACAACAGGCACCGCTTATGGCCATGTGCTTGGTGATGGAGCTCTCTGAAGCGCCGATTACCTTCTTTGTGCCGGTCGGCATGGCCGTGGCCACGTCGTCACTGATATCAAAGTGGTTGCTGAGTCGTAAGTAAATACATATATTCTGGCTCCCCTCTCTGAGGGGAGCTGCCCCGGTCGAAACTCCCCTCAGCCGCCTATGGCGACAGCTCCCCTCAGAGAGGGGAGCCGAGGTAAAGAAAGCTATGTCAGAAAATACAGAAATTCGCTCGGCACTTGAATTGCTTGCCGCTGAGCCGCTCACTGAGCAGATTGACTACTATCGAAAGCCATTCATGGTGTTATGGGCCGCCATTCAGGAGGCAGCCAGCGATGTGGCCGAAGACTACGACTTACCTGCGGATATGGCCCAATTATGGGTGGCCGAACAGATGCGCCAAGTCGCCGATTCACTGGTCGATCGGCTCGCGGAAAAAGCCGTGGCCCATGGTGCCAGCAAGTCCAACGTAGCGCGAGCCGCCGGTGCCAGCCCCGCCAATGCCGCCCGTCGCTTCCCGCGTCTGGGCGACGATGCCGCCTCCCAGACCCGCCTCCTCATTGACGACGTCCTCGACACCCTCGAATAAACCGAAATCCCTACGCTGCCCGCCAAAAAGCACGCGAAAAGCCGCCTTCAGTCGCTTCAAGGCGGTAGTCTGAACAATGTTCGAGTAATTAGAAGGAGAATCAAGGTGAGCAATACCTTTGCGACCTTGCCGGTCATGGCGGGCGATGACGTCCCGGCCGGCCCCGTCGA
>OATY01000250.1_pt1 | contig 16370 bp, 10 predicted proteins | sample 1476101 | NCBI WGS metagenome assembly OATY01 (sample SAMEA2579994, study PRJEB22360) | human gut metagenome
TTCAAGCAGTGAGCAAGCCTCTTTCTAGGTGGTAACTTTATTATTGCAATCTAGGAGTCTTTAACAAATCAAGGCTGAACCAACACTTTTGTAATAGGTGTTCCCACCCCAAACCAGATTTAATGTCGCTTAGGTTGCCGCGAATCATCTTTTCGCGGCTTGCGCTTCAGGCGGCTGAAAACTGACTGTACGGCCTTAAACCGTTGCGGATCACGGCGAGCATCCTGCACGAATTGACTAAAATCATGATCGCCGATGCCAATCTCAGGCGGTTCTTCTTTTTTATGCTTTAACCAGGCCATCACGACACCTCCGAATTATTATGGACACGACGAGATCGTTTGGCGCCTGACAAAATTAAGAACATGGCAACAGCCAAACCAATGACTGCAAAGACACTGTAGTTCGGAATCAGAATGAAGGCAATAAAGGCACACAAGCCTATCAGATTGCCTATTAAAAGCAGCCGTTGATTCTGACTCGCAAAATACGACAGCAAATGTAAGACGATCCCAGGCAACGTCAGCCACCACAAATGATTGGCCCACTGCATCAGTGTTGATCCAACACCCGTCAATGAGAAGCCGTTTGGCAATGTCGCCATGATGGCAGCAACTAGCATTACCAAGGCAAAGGCACCATATAAGAGGTCATACAGTGCCGGTACTTTCTTAATGGAAATTTTCAAGTGTCGACCTTCCCTTGTTTAGCGATAATCGTATTATACAAGGTTAAACGTGGCAATGCACGGAAGATGAAAACGACTTAATTAAAATAATAGTGTTTCGCGAACGGTTGGCTATTAAAAATATTGCTTTTGGTTTTGCTTGAAAAATCTTTGTTCTGTGGTTTCGAGTCCAGACGCACACTCAGCGAAAAGCGTGTTGAAGATATAAGAACAGCCCTACCCGACTGAGATCAATTAACGCGATCGACTTCCTTTAAAAAATCGTCATATGCTTTATTAACACAGTAACAAATCGTCTAAGTAAAAAAGACACTGGGTGAGAAAGATGCTCGTCGATCGGCGTCATCTTATTATATAGAAGGCCAAAAGCAAGAAAAAAATGCCACATTAGGTTTATAACCAAATGTGACACTTCATTGCAATTAAAGAAGGAGAGTACAGGATTTGAACCTGCGCGCCGGTATTAGCCGGTTCGACGGATTTCGAGTCCGTTGCATTACCACTCTGCCAACTCTCCAAAACACAAGAACTAGTATAACAAAATAGATCATCTTTGGGAAGCACTCCGTCTGAAATATGAATGTTTCGTCACAGTCAACGTGCTGCCATCTAAAGAAGCCACAAATTGCATCTTAAAGATGTAACTTATGGCTTCCTTCATGTCTATGTCTTTTGAGCAACAAATCTCAACGAGCACACTTCTTTTCACTAACCCGCCGTCACCAATTTCATCCGCCACAACTCCCAAACCGTTAAACGGCGCAGGGGTTTGGCGGTTTTTTGTGCGTTCTGACTAATTTGCGTCCACCAATCTTTGTCCGTGATCAAACGTTGAATGAGGCCAGCGAGTTCGAATGTGTCCTGATTGGCTTTTAAGATACCCAGTTCGCCTTTGTCAGCACCGCCAAGCGGATCGCCTGTGAAGGTGATAATCGGTGTGCCGTGTGCCAAGGCCGTTAGTACGTTATCATCCTTCAGATTGGCGATGTCTGGCACGATGAAGGCTGCTGACTGCTCAAGTGCCGAGGTTTCTTGGATTACTTCGTCTTGAATGCGAATGAGCTGATTCAGTCCTAACTGATTCACCTGTTGCTGAAGCTGCTGTTTAAGCGGTGAATCTGGGCGCTGGAAGAAAAAAGTGAGTTTCACTTGCTCGGCTTTGACCCGGACTAAAGACAGCGCGCCAATAAGCTGTTCAAAATTCGGAGCATGTTGATCGTCAATGATCAATGCCAACTGCCCCGCTTGGCGGTCATCCCATTCAGGTGCGGTTGCCGGTTGATCGACCGAATCATCCCCTGCTGCAATTGGCAAGAGTTGAATGCCGACATCAGCCAAGAGTGTCGCGTAATCGGCTTTTGGATCAATCACAATTTGGACAATTTTTGAGCGTAAATCGGGCTGTTCAAGCACCTGCTTAACCGCCTGCGCATCATGCTCATTGCGCACAACAGGCGTTAAACGGGTGATGGCAGTAAGCTTCACCAGTTCATCGAGGCTCGTTGCAGGATGATCGACAATGACCTCACCTGGCGTATTTTGCACGGTCCGGCCTAGCGCAAATGTTGCAAACGCCATCCAGTTAGCGAATTCCGCGGTCTGACCAGCGCGATCTAAGTAAGAAATCTTATGAATTGTGCCTTGCTGGTCATAATCAATCGTCAACAAAGACGATCCATCAATTTGAAAATAGACGGTTAACCGTAAGTTACCATCAGCGCGAAAATAATGTGTACTGATTTTGTTGCCAGTGAGGTCGTATTCCTCAGTACGTAACCGATCGCCGTGCTCACTGAAATATGAGATCGTCCGAATTTGATGCAACACGGCCTGCCCACCAGTGGTTGCCGTGAAATACCTAATTTTCATGACCAACTGCTCACCGTCAAAAAAAGCAGTCTCTTCCCCATTTTGTCGCGCCTGATACTGCGTAAAAGTTTGAATATCACCTGTTGTATAAGGCACCCGAACCGTCGCATTGGTATGTGGCACGATAGCTGTGAAAACGGACTGAATCTGATTCGCAGCCACTTGCGCCAAGTCTTTTTGCTGAGACAAGTCAGGCTGATCGTCTAACACCAAAATTTTTGCATCCTGTTGATTATCGCTAAACAGCGTGAGGCGCTTTAATTGTTCAACCCCAACAGGATCATTCACGTCAAATTGATTCGTTACAAAATAAAACAAGGCAGATTCCTCCTTCATCGCACAAGCCAAGATGATGATTCCGCTGAAAAGGTCGCCATCCCCGCCAGTGTTATGATTAGCACCTAATGGCAAACTCTGACCAACAAGGCGCCTATTTAGATTCAATTTTGGATATTTTAAAAGGCCACGTTCTCGCCCGGCAAACATTTTACTTTCAGCACTAATCGCACGCTAAGCGAGTTCATGATCGATTGAAACCGGTCATCGAAAATGATGTTCATTAATAATTTAAAAATAACAGAATGGCGGCCATGATGCGAGTATCTTGGCTCGACAATATATTTTGCCGTTAAATAACTCATTTTATATAAAAATAATCAAAAGAATATGACACTCATTTAAATTTCGCTGTGAAAATGTTTTAACGGTATGTCCTTCTTAATTTCATGCCATTAATCATCATTGATGATGTCGGAAACTTCTAATGTCTTCAGATCATATAAAGCTACTTGTAACGGTATCAGCTAAATCTTTTTGCCAACGAAATCCTACCAAAAAGCTAGGTCGTTTCGATACTGATTTCTTTTTCATTGCCAACCATCACGTTATAATTAGCCTACAAATATTAATTCTTTGGAGGGAATTTAAGTGATACGATATGGGACAATTGGAACCAATAAAATCACAAACGAATTCATCGAAGCAGCCACCATTTCCCGAAAGTGGGAACTCACAGCGGTTTATGCTGACGATGCCAAGGACGCACAAGCATTTGCGGACCAGCAGTCCGCTTCCACCGCTTTTTCTGACCTGAATACTTTTTTGCAAAGCGACGGTCTTGAGGCAGTTTTCATCGCCTCGTCGCCAATCAGGCATTTTGAGCAAATTAAGCGAGCCATTCAGGCAGATAAACATGTGATTGTGCAGCCGCCTGCCGTCACGAATCCTACTGAGTTTGCGGCTATTGAACAGCTACTTGCCGATCACCCTGACGTTCGGTTCTTTGAAGCAGTCTATCCGCTGCATATGCCGAATTTTGAAAATGTTGCGGCCACACTGGCGACCATGCCAGCCATTCAAGGTGCTACCTTCGTTGCCATGCGTGATCTTCCCGGTTATGATCAAGTCCTTGCCGGTCAACAACCGGATGGCTTCACGCTTGCATCAGCTGGGGGCGCGCTGCAAATTGTTGGCCTTTACCCGTTATATGCCGCCTTGCGACTATTTGGCCGACCAAAGAAAGGGAGTTATTTTGCCACCGCCATTCAGACTGGGGTTGATGGTTTAGGCGCCATTTTTCTGGAATATCCCAAGTTTGATGTTACCCTCCACATCGGCATCACCACCGATTCATTCATGCCGTCAGAAATTTACGGCCTTCATGAAAAAATCGTGATCGACAACATCACTGAATTAAAACTCATCAATCATTACGATGTCGACAAGCAAAATAATCTCCTCAATACCATCACTTACGCCAATCGCCTAACTGGGGAAGCACTGGCAATCGGTAATGTCCTCGAAAATCTCAACGATCCTGAACAACAAAAACAATATGCCAGTTGGTTGCAACTTGCGCGAGACGTGCACACGACACTGTTCCACTTACGGTCAATGGTCGGGATTAAGTTTCCAACTGATCGTTAAACTGCCGAAGATTACCCACTCATGATCGCGATCATCATCAAAAATGGCTTCTAGAGGCAAACTGCCTGTAGAAGCCATTTTTGCGACGAAAAACAACTCACCACCATCTTCATTTGACGGTGATTGAAACCAACTTGCGCAAAAAACGAATTACCCCTTCGTTTTCACCCGCTGATCGCCAATCCCCTCAGTAATCTCATCAATGTGGGGCAACTTTTTCTTCTTCGCATCATCCAAAAGTGCTTGCCATGCCTGCCAAACATTTTCTTCTGAATAACGATCTGACAATTCATACGAACGTGTTGACATTTGCTGTAATTCATCGGGATGGGTAAATAACTCAACGAATTTTGCTGCCATGGCTTTGATACCTTCGAATGGCACAACGAAACCATTTTCGCCGTCAACGATCAGTTCATTTGGCCCATAATTAACATCGTAGGTAACGCCAACCATGCCATTACTGATCGCTTCCATCAATGACAAATTAAAGCCTTCCATGACCGATGCCAACGCATAGACTTGTGCTTCACGCTGAACGGCACCAACATCTTTCACATAATCGTGTAGCTTAACGTCGTCTTCCAGATGATACTTCTTGATCGCTGCATTGATTTTCGTCATTGCTTCATCATTGTCACGATGGTCAACGTAACCATAGACATCAAGTGAAATGTTAGGGACATCTTTTTTAGCAATCCCAATCGCTTCAATGATATGATCAATTCGTTTTTCCGGCGCAACACGTGCTGTGACCAACACCTTGGCTGGCTGACGATCTGCCATTGCAACGCGCGGTCGGGCAAATTGTTCATCAGGAATAACGCCAACGGGGATCGTGAATAACTTACTTTCTGGATGGAAGCGTTCGCGGACATCGTGAGTCTGTTTTTCGGTAGCTGAAACCACCGCATCATAATCATTTGCATGGATCAAACTGTACTCATAGAAGTTATTCATAACCGAATGCATTGGGTCTTGCGCATCCCCAGCATGAGAATTATGCAGATGCATAACGGTATAGGCTGGGCGCGCAAGGTTAACCAGTTGCCAATCGCCGAGATGCGATCGATCGATGATGAAAATGTTTGGCCGCTTGTCATCCCAATATTGTTCATTCAACCGGTTATAAAAATGCAAGGTCAGTTCGTCAATATCAGAAAAGACGTAAACAGCACCATTATCTTCCGTCAGCCGCCAGCCCGTTTTTGTGAAAACGTGATTAGCATCGTATTTGTTAAAGGTTTCAAGGACTGGCCGACCATCCACCTTATGCCACACTTCAGTCCCAATTTTGTTGTCTGGCGTATACCACTGGGACAAAGACATGAAACCGCGAAAATCGTAGAAATCAACCCGGAAAAGATTTCCGAACGCGTCAAACTGTTCAATGGAGCTGACACGCTCAGTTGGATCATCGCTAAAATAGTTCACCCGCGCGACAAATTGGTTCCCACGAAGCACCAAATACCGGAACTGATTCGGCTCTTTTTGGTAGCTCAGATTATCTAAACCGAAGTCAATGTCCTCAGCGTGCAAGATTTTCGTTGGCACATCTTCTGCGTCTTGGAAATAATCAAACATACCGAGAATTTCGCTGTCGGCAACGTCATTATGATTCAGGTATTCATGCAAGCGCGGATTCCATTCACGGAAAATCATTTTGAACGGTTCGCCATGGTCCCTGAACAGTCCAGCCCGTTTTAACTGGGCATGTTCAATCCCTGAATTGCTTTGGTTAAAACTCGAATTAATAAAGAATATCATTGGTCAGGACTCCTATCTAAGAAAAAGATTCGGGACGGTTGCCAGTTGATCTTGCCACTGCTGCCAAGCTGCTTTAGCATCAAATGTCTGTGACTTTTGATAAGTTGTGTTAACCATATCCGCCCACTTTGCATTTGGTGTTGCATCTGTCAGCAGCCTTACAAGATGATCAGCGGCTGCTTTGCTTTCGCCCAAAGGTGCCAAGTAGCCACTGACATCCTTTTCAACCAACAGATTCAAGCCATATTTGACATTGTAGGCAATCACTGGGACGCCGTAGCTCATGGCCTGCAAAATATTCATCCCAAAAGCTTCTGAAGACGAAACGCTGAGTAACGCCGCTGCCGTGCCAAGTTCTTTGGCCAATTCCTCGTCCGTCTGATAACCGTGATACTGGATAGCTGTATCAACACCCAGTTCCTTGCTATACGCAATCATGCCATTCTCGACGTCCTGATCTGAGACATACCCATAAAAATCAAGATGCAAATCTGGCAACTGCTTCTTTGCTTTGGCAAAAATTTTGATAGCCTCTTGCGGTTCTTTTTCTGGTGAAATGCGACCAAGATAAACAATTTTGTTGCGATCCCGTTTTTTGATCGGCACTAAATCGTGTGCATCGGCAAAAGTGTCAGGTACAACGACGACTTCCTTAAAGTGGAAGAACTTGTCTATTTCGGCCTTTTGTTCTTCAGTCGCTACCATCACGCCGTCAAAGTCATTGATGTGTGTGGCAAACAGCGGCTTCAGGTAGTCAACATAATGCTTGGACCCGCCAACTCGTTCTGGGTTGTGCGTGTGAACACTATGCAGATATTGCCATTTGGCGGTTGCCTCAGTGACAGCGGCCACTTCATTGATAAGCGAAGGCCGATCGTTAATCAAGACACTTGGTTCGGCTGCTGCGATTTCATTCATGAAGAAAATGAACAATTCACTTTCTGAGTTAAACCGCCAAGCACGGCCTTTGTAATTTAACAGTTGATACATGGTATTCATCAATGTCCCATTGACATTCATTCTGACAATTTCGAGCTTCGGTTCGCCTGCAGGGTTATAAAAAACTTGCGGTCCGATCTGGCCATCAGGATGAAAATATTGCGTTGACGACTTAAAACCGCGCCGATCCCAGACATCCTTAGCGACCGTAGCATTCATGTCATTGTAATACTCCAGCGAGCCAACCAAACCGACAGTAGCTGGTGCAACTAAGGCTTTTCCAACAACCTTCCCATGATGAAGAATTTGCGATTCATTCGCGTCAATACCCACAATATGGTAATCGAATTTATCAATGACTTCCGTATAGCGAATATCGATGTCTTGCGGCACCACCGCCACAGCCTCTTGAAAATAATTGTACATATTCAAGACATCAGCCTGTTCCAAGCCAACCCGTTTCAAGTCGTCAATCAATAATGGATTATAATTCCGAGTCAAAACTTTTGCCGGCACACCGTTACGCTTGAACAACGTCAATCGCTTAGCAGCAGAAAACTCAGTTCCTGAGTTCATTGAAAAAATGTTTTCATTTACAAAATAGTTCAATTAAAATCCCCCATTTCTCATTGCGTTTACCTCAAACCGTCAATTGTTTATGCTTCTGGAAAATCGCTTTCAAAAACAGGCACATCACTCGATGGCAACACGTCCAGCCTATTTAAGGCAACGCCACTGTCTGCCAACGCCTTGGCAGTTGGGACAGCTACAGCTGGTTGGGAACTGACCGAGGTGGCCGCCTGATTGCCGCGTTCAGCACGTAGCTTGGTTAATTCAGCTTCTAACTGCTGCTGCGCCTGCTTCGCTGCCGCCAAATCTTCCTGGGCGTGCTTAAGATCGGTTTCGGCAATCTGTTCTGCCACAATTTGCTTACTCAACTCGTTTTGGAGATCAGACTTGGCATTAAGCGCCTTGTCTCGATCAGACTGGGCTGTTTCTAACTGGTTTGCTAAATCAGTCTTGGCCGCTTCCAATTGCTTTGTCAGATCAGCTTTTGTAGTTGTTAGTTGTTGTGTCAAATTGGCAACTTGATCCTGCAGTGTCTGCTCCTTTTCCAGCAAAGCCTCATTTTGTGAACGAAGCGTTTTGGCCTCTTCAGCGGCTTGCCGATTGCTTTCAAAGTCAGCAAGTGTTGCTTGATGCTTAGCCATCAAATCTTTGATGTAAACGGTCGTCTTCGAACGATAAGTGTGCCACTGCTCTATTTGCGTGGTCAGCTGTTCGTTTATCTTCTGTAAAACTGCAATTTGCGTAATGAGAATGCTATTTTGTTTCAACGCTTCATGATATTGATCACCAGTTGATTTGATCGTCGATTGGTTATCCAACTGCGGTGCGGCTTCTTGTAAAACAACCGCGGGGGCCTCAGATTGTTGCTGCGTGGCGCTGGCCCCAGCCGCCTTTACTTGATGGTGAGTAACGACCTCTGCCTGACTGGCGGTAGCAGCATCCGTATTATCCACACTCTTTACAATCGGATCAGGCACTTGTTTTCCCGCGTCATCTGCATGGTGTTCAGCCTGATCAGGTTGGATGGGGGCAGCAGCATCTTGCGGTTGACTGACAGTCGCTTTTGAAGGAACTGCCTGATCGTTCGGCGCCGCTGCTTCTGATTCATTTTGCACATAAACCGTCAATTGATCATCTGCGAAGCTTAACTCTGTGCCTCCCGTAATATTCATTGACCAAGTATCACTTTTACTTTCAGTTGGTTTTAAAATTTCATTAGCAAGCGAGGCAACACTACTCAACTGATCAAGTTGTTGCGTTGACGCGGCACTACCAGGTGCAAGTGCCTTTGCCAACTGATCAACACCATCTGCCGGGCTAAAAGCTTGCTTGCCACCACCCAATTTTTGCCGCTGCTCACTTGAACTAGACTGCTTGGCTAGCGAATCGAGCAGATTAGCCGTCTCCGAACGTGACTTCTTACTAAAAAATCCCATGCTTGCCTCCTTGGTAAGTTCATCAATCGACATGGACGTTTTTTAACGGCCACCAGGCGATTAATAAAGCTCTGTGCAATTTATCGACATAAAAATACAATTTATTGATATTATTGTATAATACCCCATAAAAAGCTTGATTATGCCATAACATAATCTTACATGAATGTGGGGTGATTACGCTAATGATAAGCTGGGTTTTGCGTTATTTTCTACTTTTGGATCCGCATGTCCCACCTGTGACCAATTTAAATACGATCGCAAGGTTGCAAGTGTTGCCGCATTAACGTATACAAACGTGATATTCGGAAGCGGCACGCTCACCGGATTCGTCATCGCATTAGCCATCGACTTCGCTTTCAAATAAAGCAAGAAGTCCGTATAAATCGGTGCTTCAAAGGCATAATAATCTGTAAACTCAGCCGTCCCAGCTGACGATCGATAGAAACTCAATCCCATTGTTGGCCCGCCATAAAGCAAATTGGCGCGATGCCCATAATGGCCATCTCCTAATGGTTCCGGATTGTCAGTCTCATCGTACCAAGCCATCACCATGTAATAAGCAATTTCTTGGTTAGAGTGCATTTGGTCGGTGATACCGGCATTAGTTCCGATATTCTCGGTGGCACTGCTGACAGTCTCATGATTGAAACTATCAACAATCGCCCGCGCCCGCTGCTGTGCCCGCGCCGTATCGCTGGCTGAAATCGTCAAGGTTGTTTGGCCATTTAACGTCCGAAGTTCATTGACATATTGAAGAAAATATTTCGAAATTTCATTTTCATCAGGTTTAAAATTCGGATCATCTGGCAAGTAAACCGTTTTGGTGCTGGGGTAGTTGGTGGTGGAGGGAAAAAAGGAAGCTAGATGACTTTCTTTGTATCCACCTTGACTTAGATCGCCACTCTCCAGTGGAAGTGTATTAACAACTGTCACTTTGGCCATATTCGCAACGAGTGTTTTTAACTTTGTATCAGTAAAACTAAAACGGATAAAATAATTACCTACAACTGTTGGATTGACCGTTCCGTCTATTGAAATCTTATCAGGGTTAACTGATTCCCCATCGCTATTAGTCGCACTAATAAAGTTATTATTTGGCATCCAAGAAGACTTTGTGAGTAAAAAAGTATCTTTTGTCTTAATTGATGCTAAAGCACCCACTGGGACACTGGGTAAAATATTTTCTCCGGCTTGTTTATAATGAACTGGATCATTATTGTCTGTGACCGTAATTGAGGAGAATTGGGTAACATCTTTTCCGCCTGAAACATCTTTGAACCCATACTGAATAAAATATGTTCCAACTACTGCCGAATTGACAGTGCCAACAGTTTGAATATCATCTAAACCAACCTCTTGTCCCAGCGTATTTCTGGCGCTTATTAGATTCTCTGCTGGGGACCATGACGAGTTTCGGCTTATTGTGACCCCGGCTGTCTGAATCTTAGGTGTCTGTACCTGATTCGTTTCAGAAACAGATACAATATTCTCTTTTTTCTGGTCGCTTTCTCCAGAGTCGTTCAATTCTTTTTTTGCTTTGTCCGTCACATCTGTCTGACTGACCTCTGATGATTGCTGCTTCTCTAGCGCTATTTTCCCTTCTTCGGAAACACGCCTAGCTGGGGCAGAGCTAATTGCCGATGCAGTAGAGTTCGTTGTGTTGATGGAGGAGGGACCACTCGGATACATCTGATTCGCTGAAGATTGATTAGTGGTTGCATCACCGGCAATCACCCCATCGCCATTTGAAGATGCATTTACAGAATGTCCAATATTGAGGGCTATCAAGCTAGCGAACACTAAGATAAGTCCCGATGTATCTAAACACCTTCTTTGAACTTTAGTTAATTCAACAATTGGAAGATTTCCCTTCAACTTTGTTTTATTTTGACGCTGCCTTTTCCCCATTTACATCCCTCCATCCAGTCAAGAGCCCTTAAAATAGTTACCATAACGAATCAACAACTAATTTGACTCCGTTATGTAGAAAAGAAGTCAATTCAATTGATGAATTGACTTCTTTAATTCCTGAAAAACCAACAATTACGAAAGAACCGTGACAGATGTTTTTTCTTCAATATGTTGATTAGAAACAGGATCAGTAAAATCAATTGTGATCTGATAAACACCCGGGCGCGTGAGATTAACTTCACCAGACAATCCAAAAAGCTCTAATGGCACTGGATTGCCCAAAGAATCGTTTGCATTAACAAGCAACTTTTCAGGTTGAAAACTTTCTTTATTTTTCAACACTAATGGCCTTAATTCAATTTTTGCCTTCATGGTTGTCTACCTCGTAACGGTAACATAAACGTCATTCGTAACAATCTCGTTTTTATTAGCTGCATTGGTGAAGTAATACCTCAGAATGTAGGTGCCCGGAATAGAAACTGTAACAGCGCCATCAACTGACATTTGATCAAGGGCTACTGCATTTCCATCACCATCAGTTGCGCTAACAAAGGCGTCGGCTGGATCAAAATGGGATTTTGCTTGGATGACAACGTTTTTCGTAACTAGCTTACCTGCTTTTGAAGAAATCTGTGAAATTGTGCCAATCAAATCTGAAATACCCGGCAATTGAGAGATTCCCTTCAGAACGCCGCCAGCATCAGGTAAGTTGACTTGAATACCAACCAGTTGTAACAACCAGCCAGCGACACCACCAATAACACCGCCGATCGCAGCCCCTATTGGCGAACCAATTAAACTAGCAATCGTGTCTGTAAGAGGTGTGAACCAGCCGAGTAGGAAGAATTCCAGAGGGTTAACAATAGGACCAAGACCAATGAAACCAGCCGCAACAGCAATGACAACGGCAATCCCTTCAACGATCATCCCTAAGGTATAAGAAATCGCCCAGTTAGCAATCGTGTGGCCAACCAAACCGCCAATTGTTGCGCCTAATGCCACACCACTGACAACATTATCAACCTTACCATCTTTGGACAGGCCAGCCGCCATAGTAGCGCCGTAGTATGCTCCAATTGAGGAACCCACAAGACCGCTTAACCAACCAACAATACCGCCCGTCCAACCAAGTTCAGCCAAGTTACCACCATTGGTAAACCAACCGACAATAGGAATGATACCGACAATCGAGTTCAGGACAGTTGCTGGAACACCAGCAACTATCCATGTTGCGAACCCGCCAATTGCGGTTGTAATTGTGCCGTAGAATGCACTGCCAAGCGTGCCACCAATGACAGATTCAATCAGTTCCCCAACCTGGCCAAGTCCAGTCAAATTCGGTACCAACTTAACCGGGTTGATATTAGAAGCCAACCAACTAATTGCGTTCCACGCAAAACTGGTAATACTGCTAAGAATCCCTGTTATGCTAAATCCTGAATCGGCTTTAACAAGCGATTGTGCAGTAACGCTAATAGTTGATTGCAACTGTTTAGCAACACTATCTTGTGCTTCAGTAATTGCGGTCTGCATCGCCTTGTAAGAATTGGTAGACTCATACTTTTGCATGTCTTGAATAAACGCTGAGCCCAATGAAGTAGCAAAGAATGAAGCTGTCAAAGACTGAGCTAGACTTTCATTTGAGGAAGCGACTGCCGAAGACATTGCCTTGTTGTAGGCAGCAAATTCAGGAATAGCAGCATATGACGAGATGGCAGCAATCATTTGTTGACCGTCAGCAGTTTTTGCAAATGCAGAAACTGCTGCAGCACTGGCCAGAGATCCTTTATCAGCTACCAATGATGCTTGCGTCATAAATGCTTTTCCAGCAGCTGTAGCCATGAACGAAGATGTCGCACTAGCATCAGCGACAGAAGCAGCTGCTGTACTTGATGATAACGACCCAAGCATTGATTGAAAGGCTGGATCATTGGCAGTTGATGATTGAATTGCTGCTAAAGAGTTCATTGCTTGGCCTTCCGCTGTCGCATTGAATGAAGCCACTAACGACTTTTGAAGTGCCACGTCAGAAGCAGCAGTTGCAGCAGATAGTTGTGTCTGGAAGGCAAGTACCTTTGGATCGTTGCTAAGTGAAACAGCAGCACTAAAGAAGTTAACGCCAGAATTGATTTTATCTGCAGCTTCACTCAAAGTAATTCGACCTTGATCTGTTTTGGCAAAAGAGGCAAGTGAAGCAGAAACGCTTGTCAAATTCAGTGAATCTAAAGCAACCGGTTTTGTTACTACTTCAGTTGCACTTGAGTTGTTCTTTAAAGTAGCAAGACTAGATGTAGATGCTTGTCCCGCAGAAGATACCACAGGGGGTTGAACTTCTCTATCGCTAACATTAACTCTAACTGTTTTTCCTATTTTTTCCTTCGTATAAGGGTCAATGTACTCGTATCGAAGGAAGTATGAGCCAGCGTAAGCAGTGGTAACAGTTCCCGTCAAACTTATGTCTTCAGGATTCAATGGATTACCTTTACTGTCTGTGCCACCAATAAGAGCAATGCTTGGGTCAAAACTGCTTTTTGTTTGGACTTGCACGTCGCGCGTCTCTAAAGTTTGCTTGTCCTTCGTTACAGTCGCTTGGATTGCATTGACAGAAGGTGCTACAAGACTGGCTGCAGGGGCAACACTTGCTGTTACAACTGAAGAAGCTTCGGATGACTGAGCTGAATTTGTCTGCGTTAACGCAGCCGTTGACTGAGCGATGGCATTGGGTGCTACAAATTGTTGAGCAGCTACTGCTGAGATTTGTGGTGCAATCAAAGCTTGAGAAGCTGGTCGAGTACTAGGCTGAGTATTGACTGCCGACTGGCTCGACTGAGAATCCTTTGCCTGTTGTGCTTCGGCCGATTCCTTATTAGTCGGCGCTTGATCAATGGACGCAGCAATCTTAATAGTTTCCGGTGTCACCTCGTCAGCTTTAACTGTTTTACCAGAATCCAGCGCTCCCGCACCAATCACTGTCACAATCAGTGATGAGGCAAAGAGCCATTTTTTCCCCTTTTTCCAGGATCGAAAGTTAGCGCGCTTAACCTTAATTTTTTCAGTATCAGCAAACGCGATGTTTTGGCTTTTTTTCAAATTAATCCACCCCTTTTTCCTTTATCACAACTTAATCATTCGTTGTAACACCGTTAAAAACATTGCTTGCTTTAAACAAGTCATTGTTTTTGAGTGTTGTGGCATTCTACTGAGTTCTTTTTAAAATTACTTTTTGGTTCGAAATTCCATGGTTTATTAACGGTGATTGGCGAAGAAATAATGACTGGCAACACCCTAAGGTGCCGCACGGGGTAAGTTTTGTTTCCCTACCATATGGATCACCCTCACTTTCAATATTGTTACAATTTAGTTTTCATGGCGCCGTTTTGCACCCATTAGTGCCAAAGCACCCATCAATGCAACACCGGCTAGTGCTAGAGCACCAGCCGCATCGGTTTCACCAGTTTGCGGTAACGTGTGATCGTTGCCGTTTGCTGTGCCTGAACCCGTGATGTCGGCTGTATTTGTCTTGGCACCGGCACCAGTTTCATTTGCAACGGTGTGAACTGTGCCTGCATTGTCGCCATTCTGGTTATTGTTGCCCGTGTTGTTACCGGTTTGTGAACCATTGTTATCTGTGGTTCCTTTACCGCCTGTGCCCTGCTGTCCACCTTGACCAGTGCCTTGATTGCCATGATCAGTCGTTCCATGGTCTCCCGTTGGGTTCGACTTACCACTGGTAATCTGTGCGGCAAGATCACGATCAGCTTGTGCACGGGTTGCTGCGCTTTTTGCTGTATCAGCTGCAGCTGTTGCAGAGGCTGCATACTGAGCAGCAAATGATAATGCTTGTGCCGCCTTATTTGGATCCACATAATCGTGGGCCAATTCTTGTGCGGCTTTTGCATAGGCCGCGTATGAAGCAGCGTCTTTAGCAGCATTAGCTGCAACAAGTGCTGCACTGGCAGCATCTGACTTCAGATAAGCAAGTGAGGTGTTGTTTGGATTTGCTTGTGCAATGTTAGCTGTTTCGCTAGCAGCTTTGGCTGCGATGGAAGCAGCCAAATTGGCGGCGTTAACAGCACTATTTGCTGCACTTGTATAATCACTCTGAGCCGGATGGTTAACAGTTTCGGAACCAGCTGCGTGTGAGGATGCAAGACTCTTAGCAGTATCAGCAGCGGAGCTTGCTAGATCAGCTGAACTCTTAGCACCTGCAGCAGCACTGGAGGCCTTAGAATCATCACCAGACTTAGCGGCTTCCTTAGCAACAGCGGCTGACTTCGCAGCATCGTCAGCAGCTGACTTCGCTAGATCAGCTGAACTCTTGATTGCTGGATCGTCTGGATACTTCTTCCCAGCAGAACCAGCAACGTCAGCACTAGAACTTGCCTGACTAGCAGACTTGCCTGCGGCATCGGCATAACTAGATGCAGTATCACTCTTAGACTTAGCCTCATCCTTTGCTTTCGCAGCATCAGATGCCTTGGAAGCAGCGGAGCTTGCTAGATCAGCTGAACTCTTAGCACCTGCAGCAGCACTGGAAGCCTTAGAATCATCACCAGACTTAGCGGCTTCCTTAGCAACAGCGGCTGACTTCGCAGCATCGTCAGCAGCTGACTTCGCTAGATCAGCTGAACTCTTGATTGCTGGATCGTCTGGATACTTCTTCCCAGCAGAACCAGCAACGTCAGCACTAGAACTTGCCTGACTAGCAGACTTGCCTGCGGCATCGGCATAACTAGATGCAGTATCACTCTTAGACTTAGCCTCATCCTTTGCTTTCGCAGCATCAGATGCTTTGGAAGCAGCGGAGCTTGCAACAGTAGAAGCACTCTTTGCAACTGAGGCGGCACTGGATGCCGTTGAGTCATCGCCCGCTTGGGCTGCGCTCTTAGCATCTGTTGCAGCACTGGACGCGATACTTGCGGCTGACTTCGCTGCATCAGTTGCACTAGAGATTGTCGGATCATTCGGGTACTTCGTTGCAGCAGAGTCAGCAACATCAGCACTCGAACTTGCCGAGCTAGCAGCTTTAGTAGCATCACTCGCGTAGCTAGTGGCAGCCGTGCTCTTTGCCTTTGCAGCATCAGATGCTTTGGAAGCAGCAGAACTTGCAACAGTAGAAGCACTCTTCGCAACTGAGGCGGCACTGGATGCCGTTGAGTCGTCGCCCGCTTGGGCTGCGCTCTTAGCATCTGTTGCAGCACTGGATGCGATACTTGCGGCTGACTTCGCTGCATCAGTTGCACTAGAGATTGTCGGATCAT
>OATY01000253.1_pt1 | contig 16130 bp, 30 predicted proteins | sample 1476101 | NCBI WGS metagenome assembly OATY01 (sample SAMEA2579994, study PRJEB22360) | human gut metagenome
TAGCGGCCCACTGAACGTTTATCCTCTTAAAAAGATCAGTAGCACAGTTAATAATACAAAAGCAATGATAACCATCGTGTCTCTATTATGCCAATGCAATACACGATATTTCGTTCTTCCTTCCCCACCTTTGTAGCCTCTTGCTTCCATAGCAGTCGCAAGATCTTCCGCACGGTTGAAGCTGCTGACAAATAAAGGAATCAGCAAAGGAATGACTGCTTTCATTTTCTGAACTAGGTTTCCTTCACCAAAATCAACACCGCGAGCGCGCTGAGCGTTCATGATCTTTTCTGTTTCGTCCATCAATGTAGGCACAAAACGAAGAGCAATCGACAGCATCAATGAAATTTCGTGGACTGGGAACCGTACGGCTTTCAATGGACGAAGCAAGTACTCAATCGCATCCGATAATTCCAAAGGCGGTGTAGTAAGCGTGAGTAGAGTCGACATAAAAATGATCAACACGAATCGACAGAAAATAAAGAGGCCGTTCATCACACCAAATTCAGTGATATGGAAAACACCCCAACTCCAATAAGTTTCTCCGCCACTTGTAAACAAGACCTGCAAAGCTACAGTGAAGAGGATTAGCCAGATCAATGGGCGAATGCCTCGGATAAAAAATTTCAAATCTACTTTTGACAAGAAGACAGAAAGTAATGTGAAAAATGCCAACAAAAGGTACGTTTCCCAATTATTTGCTAAAAAAATGATTCCGATAAAATAAAAACTGGCTAATAATTTAGCTCGGGGATCCAATCGATGGATCAAGGAATCTCCAGGCATATAACGACCAAATATCAATTTATTCATCATGGGCATTTCCTCCAGCATAATGGACGATAGCGTCTGCTAATTCTTCAGCTGTCAAAGGCAAGGTAGCAAAGTTCATCCCTTTAGCCATTAATTCTTCTGCAAACTCGGTGGCAGTAGGTACGCCTAGTTGTTTTTCTTTTAGCCATTCAATGTTTTGAAAGACCTCTTGCGGCTCCCCGCTATTAACGATTCGTCCCTTTTCCAACACATAGACATAATCTGCAAAATTGGCTACATCATCCATTAAATGCGTAACTAATACAATAGTGATCTGCTGTTCCTTATGAAGACGCCAAAACATCTCCATCATTTCTTTTCTGCCCTGGGGATCAAGTCCTGCCGTTGGTTCATCCAATACAAGTACTTCCGGCCTCATGGCAAGCACACCAGCGATTGCTACTCTACGCATTTGCCCTCCTGAAAGTTCAAATGGCGAACGTTCCAAATAGCTTTCATCCAGCCCAACTTGTTCTAATGTTTCTTTTGCTAGGACTAGTGCTTCTTCTTCGCTGACACCAAAGTTTTTAGGACCGAAAGCAATGTCTTTTGCTACCGTTTCTTCGAATAGCTGTGCTTCTGGAAACTGAAAGACGATGCCAACTTTTTTTCGGATGGGCTTTAAATTCTTATTATCCGTATCCGGCTGAATATCTCGTTCTCCAATATGGACTGTACCGCTTGTTGGCTTAACAAGCGCATTCAAATGCTGAAGTAAGGTTGATTTCCCGCTTCCGGTATGCCCTACTAATGCAGTATAACTGTTTTCTTTGATCGTCATATTGATGTCAAATAAGGCTCTTTGTTCAAATGGTGTATTCGGCTGATAAGTGAAGTCTACTTGTTCAAAACGGATGTCCATAACCAATCCACCATCCTTTCTTCTGTCATATATTCACTGGGCACATCAACCCCACGTTCTTTCAGTGCGCTCTTCAGTTTTTCAGGAAATGGTAGATCTAGACCTAAGTCGATCAGTTCAGGACCAGCAGAAAAAATTTCTTTTGGTGTACCTTCACGGACAAGTTCGCCTTGTCTCATCACTAGTATCCGATTGGCATTAGCTGCTTCATCAATATCATGAGTGATAGATATAACGGTCAATTGACTTTCTTCTTTGATCTTCTTGATCGTAGAGATCACTTCTTCACGACCTTCTGGATCTAGCATACTGGTTGCTTCATCTAAAATAATGATATCAGGTCGTAAGGCAACCACGCCGGCAATGGCAACACGTTGTTTTTGCCCTCCTGATAAACGAGCAGGCTCGCGTGAAGCAAACTCAGCCATTCTAACTTTCTCAAGTGCATCTTTCACACGCACTAGCATTTCTTCTCTGGGAATCCCTTGATTTTCAAGACCAAAAGCAACGTCATCTTCTACTGTCGAACCAACAAACTGATTGTCTGGATTTTGAAAAACCATTCCAACCATCTGTCGGATCGTCCAAATATTTTCTTCATCCAATATTTGATTTCCCACTTTCACGATCCCTGATTCTGGCAGAAGCAATCCATTGATCGTTTTGGCAAGTGTCGATTTTCCTGAACCATTGTGTCCAATAATAGCGATCCACTCACCTTTATCAATTGTAAAGGAGACATCTTTCAATGCGGGGCGAAGATCATCTGGCTGGTATTTATAATTTATCTTTTCTAATTCAATAATTGGCTCCATGATTACTCCTTCTTCATCCTAAAGTTCCTACTAACACTATCAAAAAAAGACAAAATTTTCAATTATTTCTCGCTTAAAATGTTTTTTTATGCCTTCAAACATATCTGTCATGACAGGTAATTGAAGGTATAAAAAAACACTTTATGATGAGTGCTTACTCCCCAAGCGATATTCGCTTGAGGAGCAGCGCTGAGCTAGACTCGGAAAAATATCTTCCAACATCATAACACTCTAAAAGAATCATCTATAAAGTGATGTTATTAGTGTGATTTTAGACAAGTTCTAAGACAACCATTGGTGCACCATCACCGCGTCTTGGTTCTGTCTTCAAAATGCGTGTGTATCCGCCTTGACGTTCTGCGTAACGAGGTGCAATATCGTTGAACAGTTTTTGTAAAGCTGATTCAATGACGATGTCCTCATTTTCTTCACGCACGCTGGCAACTTCATTACGTACGAAAGCCGCAGCTTGACGACGTGCATGCAAATCTCCGCGTTTACCTAAAGTGATCATTTTTTCTGCAGTTGAGCGAACTTCTTTCGCACGAGCTTCAGTAGTCACAATACGTTCGTTGATTAATAAATCAGTTGTTAAATCACGCAACATCGCTTTACGTTGGCTAGATGTGCGTCCTAGTTTACGATAACTCACGTTGGTTTCCCTCCTTCGTAAAAGGTTTTAATCTTCTTTACGTAAACCTAAACCTAAGTCGTGCAATTTTGCTTTAACTTCTTCTAATGATTTACGTCCTAAGTTACGGACTTTGATCATTTCAGGCTCAGATTTATTTGTAAGTTCTTGTACAGTATTGATTCCTGCACGTTTCAAACAATTGTAAGAGCGAACAGACAAGTCTAACTCTTCGATCGTCATTTCCAACATTTTTTCTTTTTGTGTTTCTTCTTTTTCGACCATGATTTCAGCATTTTTTGCTTCATCAGTTAAGTTCACAAAAATATCCAAATGTTCAGTCATGATTTTCGCAGACAAACTCATTGCTTCCAACGGTTCAATTGAACCATCTGTCCAAATCTCCATCGTCAATTTATCAAAATCTTCACGGTGTCCAACACGTGTGTTCTCAACTTGATAGTTCACACGACGAACAGGTGTGTAGATTGAATCGACTGGAAGAACGCCAATTGGCATATCTTCTTTTTTATTTTCATCTGCTTGAACATAACCACGTCCAGGTTTCACTGTTAAGCGAGCATGGAACGTAGCTCCTTCAGAGACACTACAGATGTACATATCTTTGTTAAGAATTTCTACATCACTATCAACGATAATATCGCCAGCAGTTACTGTAGCAGGTCCGGTAATATCGATTTCAAGGGTTTTTTCTTCTTGGCCATACATTTTCAGCGCTAAGCCTTTAATGTTCAAGATGATTTGAGTGACGTCTTCTCTAACACCTTTGATGGTAGAGAATTCATGCAGTACACCATCGATTTGAATATTAGTGATGGCAGCACCTGGCAAAGAAGATAATAAAATACGACGTAGGGAATTCCCTAAAGTAGTCCCATACCCTCTTTCAAGAGGTTCAACGATGAACTTGCCATAATCTTTTTCTTCATCAATTTTTGCGATTCTTGGTTTTTCGAACTCAATCATTCTTATCTTTACCCCTTTCAAAACGAAAAGTGTCTTGTTCAATGACGTTACTGATAAAACTCAAAATGAGCGGCACTCATTAAACACGACGGCGTTTTGGAGGGCGGGCACCATTATGAGGAACTGGAGTCACGTCACGAATTGCAGTCACTTCTAAACCTGTAGCTTGTAATGAACGAATTGCTGCTTCACGTCCAGAACCAGGTCCTTTAACTGTTACTTCAACAGTCTTTAATCCGTGTTCCATTGCTGCTTTTGTAGCAGTTTCTGCTGCCATTTGAGCGGCAAAAGGAGTTGATTTTTTGCTTCCTTTGAAACCTAATGAACCAGCTGATGACCACGCTAATGCATTTCCGTGAGTATCAGTGATCATGATGATAGTGTTATTGAATGTAGAATGGATATGTGCAATACCTGCTTCTATATTCTTCTTCACACGGCGTTTACGATTCACTTTTTTTGCTGCCATGAAGTTTTAACCTCCTTCACTTAAGAATTATTTTTTCTTGCCAGCGATAGCGCGAGCTGGGCCTTTACGAGTACGTGCATTGTTTTTCGTGTTTTGTCCACGAACAGGCAATCCACGGCGATGACGGATTCCACGGTAAGAACCGATTTCCATCAAACGTTTGATGTTCAAGTTCACTTCACGACGAAGATCCCCTTCAACTTTTAATTTATCTACTTCTGCACGGATAGCATCTGTTTGTTCATTCGTTAATTCACGAACGCGAACATCTTCAGATACACCAGCATCAGCTAAGATCTTTTTAGCAGTAGTGTTACCAATACCATAGATATAAGTAAGTGAAACTACTACACGTTTATCACGAGGAATATCTACTCCTGCAATACGAGCCATATTTATAGCACCTCCAATTATCCTTGACGTTGTTTATGTTTTGGATTTGCTGGGCAAATCACCATAACGCGTCCTTTACGACGAATTACTTTACAATGTTCGCACATTGGTTTTACTGATGGTCTTACTTTCATGATAATACCTCCTGTAGTTTTACGGAGTACAATTATTTAAAGCGATAAGTAATACGGCCACGGTTAAGATCGTATGGAGACAATTCAACCGTTACTTTGTCACCAGGTAAGATACGGATGTAATGCATACGAATTTTACCTGAAACAGTAGCAAGAACTTGGTGTCCGTTTTCTAGTTCAACTTTAAACATTGCATTCGGCAAAGTTTCGACGACTGTACCTTCGACTTCAATCATATCTTCTTTTGCCACGCACAGTACCTCCTTGTACTTGTTTCGCATTTTCACACGATAAAATGGCGGAAACTGCAGTTCCCACCTCAAAATTCTCAAAATGGATCATCTAGAGGATTCTCTAGAAGTCGGACTGACATATTCTATCATAATTTATTGAACTTGACAAGAGTAACTGCATAATGCAAGTCGGCTACGGGCAATCGTGCTATTTTTCAATGATTTTTTGTACATCTGCAAATACAGCATCGATTTCACGAGCACCATCAATAGTGTTTAGCAAACCTTGTTCTTTATAATAAGCCAAGATTGGTTCACTATTTTTGATGTTGATAGCCAGACGATTTTTAACCGTCTCAGGTTTATCATCTTCTCTTTGATAGAATTCATGCCCACCGCAACGATCACATGTGTCTTCAACTTTTGTAGGGTTGAAAATTTTATGGTAAGTTGCTCCACAATTGCTGCAGATAAATCGGCCGGCTAGACGTTCGACCAAGATTTCTTCACCAACATGGATATCGATGACAGCATCAATTTTTTTATTCAAATCTTTTAGCATTGCGTCCAGAGCTTTTGCTTGATCTAGCGTACGTGGAAAGCCATCTAATAAGAAGCCTTTCTCTGTATCTGGTTCAGCTAGTCGCTCTTTCACGATTCCATTTGTTACTTCATCAGGAACTAATGCACCTTTATCCATATAAGACTTTGCTTCCAGGCCAAGAGCTGTTTCGTTTTGCATCGCTGCGCGGAACATATCTCCTGTTGAGATGTGCGGAATACCATAAGCATCAATGATTTTTTCAGCTTGTGTTCCTTTACCTGCGCCTGGCAGCCCCATTAAAATGAGGTTCATTGTTTTCCCTCCTAATAAATGTGTGAGAACGTGTGTTGAGGGGAAACCTCAACACGCTTTCTTACTCAATGAATCCAACATATTTACGTTTCAGCATTAAGCCTTCTAACTGTTTCGCAGTTTCTAAAGCTACACCGATAACGATCAGTAAGCTTGTACCGCCTAATCCGATTGATTGTGGAAGATCCCAAACCATTTGAGCAATGATTGGAAGCAATGCCACTAAACCAAGGAAGACTGCACCAACTGTACTTAAACGCATCAGTAATCTTGAGACATACTCTTCAGTCCCCTTACCAGGGCGTACGCTTGGTATATAACTTCCTTGCTTTTGCAAGTTTTCCGCTAATTTCTCAGGGTTTACTTGAACAAAGGCGTAGAAGAAAGTGAAGGCAACGATCAGAATCGTATAAATCGTAGCACCAGGTGCTGTATTATAGTTAAAGATCTCCATCATCACTTTGTACCAGTTTTCAGAACCGAATCTACCGCTCAATGCTTGTAAAACAGCATTTGGCGTAGCAATAAACGAACTAGCAAAGATAACTGGAATAACTCCAGCTGCATTTACTTTCAACGGCAGATAGCTGCTTGTAGGCGCGCCAGCTACGCGTTTCGTATATTGGATCGGGATCTTGCGTTCAGCTTGTTGGAAAAATGTTACGAATGTCACGATCAACAAGACCGCTACTAGTAAAATGGCCACAAAAATAGCAGATTTCCATATGTCTGAAGGATCAATATTTATAAAGTAATCTTCATAAATTTCTCTGATACTTTCAGGCAATCTAGAAATGATACCTGCAAAAATGATCATTGATACGCCATTTCCGATACCTTTTTCTGTGATCTGTTCTCCTAGCCAAGTAACAAACATCGTACCGGCTGTTAGAATCAAACCGATCGTTACGTAAGTTGCTACGTTAGGATTATTCACGAAACCTAATTGAGCGTATTGATTGAATCCAGCAGTGATACCGACAGATTGGATAAATGCCAATACTAATGTCAGATATCGAGTCGCTTGATTCAGTTTTTTACGACCAACTTCCCCTTGTTTCGACCATTCAACAAATCGAGGCACGATGTCCATTTGAAGAAGCTGAATGACGATAGAAGCAGTAATGTATGGTGAAACCCCCATTGAGAAAATGGAAAAGTTTTGCATCGCACTACCACTTACCAAGTTCAACATGTTGAAAAATGGCAAAGAAGAAAGGTTTTGCAATGAAGCAGCATTTACGCCTGGTACAGTAATATGTGCACCTAGGCGAAATACAAACAACACAAATACAGTAAATAGGATTTTCGATCTAATGTCTTTTACTTTAAAAGCATCTTTTAATAGTCTAAACATTAGATCACCTCGATTGATCCACCAGCCGCTTCAATTGCTTCTTGAGCTGCTTTAGAGAATTTTGCTGCTTTCACAGTTAATTTCTTGTTTAGTTCCCCATTAGCTAATACTTTGATTCCAGCTTTTTCGTTTTTCACGATTCCAGCTTCAACTAAAGCAACAGGAGTTACTTCAGCTCCGTCTTCAAAGCGGTTCAATACATCAAGATTAATGACTGCATAGTCTTTACGGTTCACGTTTGTGAATCCTCGTTTTGGTAAACGACGGAACAATGGTGTTTGTCCCCCTTCAAATCCTAAACGCACACCGCCGCCTGAACGAGCTTTTTGTCCTTTTTGTCCGCGTCCGGCAGTTTTTCCGTTACCAGATGAAGTACCACGACCAACACGGTTACGTACTTGGCGTGAACCTTCAGCAGGTTTTAATTCATGAAGTTTCATAGGTTTGGCACCTCCTTAATGTTCTAGTTATGATTTTTCTAAATTAAATTTCTTCAACGTCCACTAGGTGAGAAACAGTATTGATCATGCCTTTAATTGCTTCATTAGAAGGCTTAACCACTGAACTGTTAATCTTTGTAAGACCTAACGCTTTAACTGTATCGCGTTGGTTTTGAGGACGTCCGATAATACTGCGTTTTAAAGTAACTTTTAATTCAGCCATTATTGTTGTCCTCCTTATCCGATTAATTCTTCAACTGATTTGCCGCGAAGTTCTGCAACTTCTTCTGCACGTTTCAATTGTTTCAAACCTTCAACTGTTGCGCGAACAACGTTGATTGGTGTATTTGAGCCTAAAGATTTAGAAGTGATATCTGCTACCCCAGCTAATTCTAATACGGCACGAACTGGTCCACCAGCAGCAACCCCAGAACCTTCTACAGCAGGTTTCATTAGGATTCTACCACCACTAAAAGCACCGATTACTTCGTGTGGGATTGTTGAACCAACCATAGGTACTTCAACTAAGTTTTTCTTCGCATCTTCAATTGCTTTACGGATTGCTTCAGGAACTTCTTGAGCTTTACCTGTACCAAATCCTACGTGTCCGTTTTTGTCACCGACAACAACTAAAGCAGCAAAACGTAGACGACGTCCACCTTTAACAACTTTTGTTACACGGTTAATTGCAACAACGCGGTCTTCTAATTCCAAATGTTTTGGATCGATATAAACCATGAATGGTATTCCTCCTTCTTCTAAAATTCTAGTCCATTTTCGCGAGCAGCTTCAGCTAAAGCTTGCACACGGCCATGGTAAAGGTATCCACCACGGTCAAAGACTACTACTTTAATGCCTTTTTCAGCTGCACGTTCAGCAACTAGTTTACCGACAGCTTGTGCTGCTTCTGTTTTTGTTCCACCTGAAATTTCTTTATCCAAGGTAGAGGCACTTGCTAGCGTTACACCCGCTACGTCATCAATAATTTGAGCGTAGATGTTTTTGTTAGAACGAAAAACGTTCAAGCGTGGGCGCTCAGCAGTACCAGAGATATTGTTACGTACACGACGATGTCTCTTTTGACGTGTTTTGTTCTTATCTGGTTTTGTAATCACAATTGTCACCTCTTTATTTTTATTGTACTACTATTTCAAGCAGTAAATACGTTTCGAAAAATAGAAGCTGCGGCACAAGTAAAAATGTATTTTTTTGAAGGTAAACTTCAGCCAAATGCCTTTTTCCTGCTGCTGGCTTCTATGCAATTTTTCTAAACGATTATTTACCAGTTTTACCTTCTTTACGGCGTACATATTCGCCAACATAACGAATACCTTTACCTTTATAAGGTTCTGGAGGACGAGTTCCACGAATGTTTGCAGCTAATTCGCCAACTTCTTCTTTGTTCGCACCTTTAACAATTACTTGTGTGTTAGCTGGTACTTCAACAGTTACTCCAGCTGGTGGTGTGATTTCTACTGGATGTGAGTAACCAACGTTCAATACAAGTTTTGATCCTTGTAATTGTGCACGGTACCCAACCCCGATTAGTTCTAACGCTTTTTGGAAACCTTCGCTGACACCTACAACCATGTTGTTGAAGTTCGCACGAGTTGTTCCATGAATTGTTTTCATTTCTTTACTGTCGTTTGGACGAGTGAAAGTTACTTCGTTTCCTTCGATATTCATTTTGATATCTGCTGAAAAAGTACGAGTCAATTCACCTTTTGGTCCTTTAACTGTAACGTTGTTTCCGTCTTGAGTAACTGTTACTCCTTCAGGGATAACAACGACTTTATTTCCGATACGGCTCACTTAAAGACACCTCCTTGTAGATTCTACTTGATTACCATACGTAAGCGATAACTTCGCCGCCGATATTTTTTTCACGAGCTTCTTTATCAGTGACAACACCTTCAGAAGTCGAAATGATTGCGATACCTAAACCGTTCAATACTTTTGGTACTTCGTCAGCTTTGACATAAGCACGCAAACCTGGTTTAGAGATACGTTTTAAGTTTGTGATAACACGTTCGCCGTTTTTACCAAATTTTAGGAAAACACGGATCACGCCTTGTTTGTCATCTTCGATGTATTCAACATCACGAACGAAACCTTCACGTTTCAAGATTTCAGCGATGTCACGTTTAATTTTTGATGCAGGTACTTCTAAAGACTCATGTTTAACCATGTTTGCGTTACGGATACGAGTTAGAAAATCTGCAATTGGATCTGTCATGACCATTGATCTTTTACCTCCTTCTTATGCGAATTTACTTTTTACCAGCTAGCTTTCTTCACGCCGGGAATTTGACCTTTATAGGCAAGTTCGCGGAAGCAAATACGGCAAAGATGGAACTTACGATAAACTGAATGTGGACGTCCGCAACGTTCGCAACGAGTATAAGCTTGTGTTGAAAATTTTGCAGGACGTTTGTTTTTAGCAATCATTGATTTTTTAGCCACGTAGTTCGCCTCCTTTAATTATTTTTGGAATGGCATGCCTAATTGTGTCAACAACTCACGAGATTCTTCATCAGAGTTTGCTGTTGTTACAATAACGATGTCCATACCACGTACTTTATCTACTAAATCATAATCTACTTCTGGGAAGATCAATTGTTCTTTAATACCTAAAGTATAGTTTCCACGACCGTCAAAGGCTTTTTTACTTACACCATGGAAGTCACGTACACGTGGTAGTGAAACAGAAACCAATTTGTCTAAGAATTCGTACATTCTTTCTCCGCGCAATGTAACTTTTGCACCAATTGGCATTCCTTCACGTAAACGGAATCCAGCGATTGATTTTTTAGCTTTTGTAATCATTGGTTTTTGACCAGTGATCAAAGTTAATTCTTCAACCTGCTTTATCTAAGTTTTTAGCGTTTGATACCGCATCACCAACACCCATGTTGATGACGATTTTTTCAACTTTAGGTGTTTGCATAACAGAGCTATAGTTAAATTTTTCCATCAATGATGGAGTTACTTCTTTAAGATATTTTTCTTTTAGGCGGTTCATTCAGTAAGACCCTCCTTCCTTAAACTTTTATTTATCTAAAACTTCACCGGTTTTTTTAGAAACACGGACTTTTTTGCCGTCTACTTCTTTGTAGCCAACTCGGCCAGCTACACCAGTAGAGTCAACCACCATCACGTTAGAAACATGAATTGGCGCTTCCATCTCAACAATTCCACCTTGAGGAGCAGCTTGAGAAGGTTTTTGGTGTTTTTTAACGACATTTACACCTTCGACAATAACTTTATCTTTTTTCGGGAACGCTGCTAGTACAACGCCTTCTTTGTTTTTGTCTTTTCCAGTGATAACTTTAACTTTATCGCCTTTTTTAACAAACATAACTGTTTCGCACCTCCTTTGATAAGTGTCTCAAGATTATAAAACTTCTGGTGCTAGTGAAACGATCTTCATGAAGTTGTTTTCACGTAGTTCACGTGCAACTGGCCCAAAGATACGTGTTCCACGAGGGCTTTTATCATCACGAATAATCACTGCAGCATTTTCATCAAATTTAATATATGAACCGTCTGTACGACGAGCTCCTGATTTTGTTCGAACGATAACGGCTTTAACGACGTCACCTTTTTTGACAACCCCACCTGGCGTTGCTTGTTTAACCGTAGCAACGATCACATCACCGATGTTAGCAGTTTTACGACCAGATCCACCAAGGACTTTGATCGTCAAAATTTCACGTGCGCCTGAGTTATCAGCGACTTTTAAACGACTTTCTGCTTGGATCACGTTGTGTATCCTCCTTTCAGATTTTGCATTCAATCTATATAGGAAAATCTCGTGTTATTAGATAATAACTGCTTCTTCGATTACTTCCAACAAACGGAAACGTTTTGTAGCTGATAATGGACGAGTTTCCATAATTCTCACGATGTCGCCAACTTTTGCTGTGTTGTTTTCATCATGCACTTTGTATTTCTTAGAATAGTTCATGCGTTTGCCATAGATAGGGTGGTTTTTCTTTGTTTCGACAGCAACGGTAATTGTTTTATCCATTTTGTCTGAAACCACGCGACCTTGATAAACTTTGCGTTGATTTCTTCCTTCAGTCATACGCTTAATGGCCTCCTTCCATAATTACTTAGCTTGTTCACGCAACACAGTTTTGATGCGTGCAATCGATTTACGTACTTCTTTAATACGTGCAGTGTTTTCTAATTGACCTGTTGCTAATTGGAATCTAAGATTAAACAATTCTTCTTTTAATTGTTTTTCTTGATCAAGCATTTCGGCAGTGGTTAATTCTCTGATTTCTTTAACCTTCATTCGATTCACCACCCATTTCCTCACGTTTTACGATCTTAGTTTTCATTGGTAATTTGTGAGAAGCTAGACGTAACGCTTCACGAGCTACTTCTTCAGGAACGCCTGCGATTTCAAACATGATTTTACCACGTTTTACTGGTGCAACCCATCCTTCAGGTGCCCCTTTACCAGAACCCATACGTACCCCAATTGCTTTGGCAGTATAAGATTTGTGAGGGAAAATTTTAATCCATACTTTCCCACCACGTTTCATGTAACGAGTCATTGCGATACGAGCAGCTTCGATTTGGCGGTTTGTGATCCAATGTGAATCAACAGCTTGCAAACCGTATTCACCGAATGCTACTTCTTTTCCGCCTTTAGCTTCCCCGCGCATTTTTCCGCGGAATTCACGACGGTGTTTTACACGTTTAGGTACTAACATGATTATTTCCCTCCTTTCTCAGTGTTTTTTTTAGTTGGAAGAATTTCTCCACGATAGATCCACACTTTAACTCCTAGTTTTCCGTATGTTGTATCTGCTTCTTCCCATGCGTAATCAATGTCCGCACGTAAAGTATGAAGAGGAACAGTTCCTTCTGAGTATCCTTCTGAACGAGCGATATCTGCTCCGTTTAGACGACCAGATACTTGAGTTTTGATCCCTTGAGCGCCAGCACGCATTGAGCGTTGGATGGCTTGTTTTTGAGCGCGACGGAAAGCAACACGGTTTTCTAATTGACGTGCGATTCCTTCACCTACTAATTTTGCATCTAGATCTGGTTTTTTGATTTCCACGATATTGATATGGATTCTTTTACCAGTTAATTTGTTTAATTCTTTTCTTAGGCTTTCGACTTCAGAACCGCCTTTACCGATAACCATACCTGGTTTAGGCTGTGTGAATTGAAATGTTTACGCGACCTGTTGCGCGTTCGATTTCAACTGTTGATACAGCAGCATCAGCAAGTTTAGTTGAAATAAATTTACGGATTCTTAAATCTTCGTGTAAGAACTCAGCATACTCTTTTTCAGCATACCATTTAGCATCCCAGTCGCGGATGATGCCTACACGCATTCCAATTGGATGTACTTTTTGACCCACTGATTATCCCTCCTTATTTTTCTGATACGACTACCGTGATATGACTTGTACGTTTGTTGATTGGAGAAGCTGATCCTTTTGCACGAGGACGGAAACGTTTCATTGTAGGTCCTTCGTTAACAAAAGCTTCGCTTACTACCAAGTTTTCAACATCTAAGTCAAAGTTATTTTCTGCATTCGCAACTGCTGACATCAATACTTTTTCAATGATTCCAGCAGATTTGTTTGGTGTGAATTTCAAGATTGAAATTGCATCTGCGACACTTTTACCTCTGATAAGGTCAATTACTAAACGGGCTTTTCGAGGTGAAGTGCGAACTGTTTTTGCAGTTGCTTTAGCTGATGTGATTTGTTCTGCCATTTGGATTTATCCTCCCCTCAAATTAGCGTTTCGTTTTCTTATCGTCAGCAGCATGTCCACGATAAGTTCTTGTAGGTGCAAATTCACCTAATTTGTGTCCTACCATGTCTTCTTGGATGTAAACTGGTACATGTTTACGTCCATCATAAACTGCGATGGTATATCCAACAAAACTTGGGAAAACTGTTGAACGGCGTGACCAAGTTTTGATAACTTTTTTCTTTTCAACCCCTGCTTGAGCTTCAACTTTTTTCATTAAATGCTCATCGACAAAAGGTCCTTTCTTTAAACTACGACCCATGGTGAACCTCCTCTCAAAATGTGCGACACATGGTCAAAGTAATTATTTATTTTTGCGACGACGAACAATAAGTTTGTCTGATTTAGCTTTTTTGTTACGAGTTTTGTAACCAAGAGCTGGTTGACCCCAAGGAGAAACTGGTGCTTTACGTCCGATAGGAGCTTTACCTTCACCACCACCGTGTGGGTGATCATTAGGGTTCATTACGCTACCACGTACAGTTGGGCGTTTACGCATCCAACGAGAGCGTCCAGCTTTACCGATGTTGATTAATTCGTGTTGTTCGTTACCTACAGAACCGATTGTAGCACGGCATGCAGCTAAGATCATACGAACTTCACCAGAGTTCAAGCGGATCAATACGTATTTGCCTTCTTTACCAAGTACTTGAGCACTTGTACCAGCAGAACGGATCAATTGTCCACCTTTACCAGGTTTCATTTCAATGTTGTGGATAACAGTACCAACTGGAATGTTTTCTAATGGAAGAGCATTTCCGACTTTGATATCTGCTTCTGGACCTGAAACAAGTTTCATACCCACTTCTAGTCCTTTAGGTGCTAAGATGTAAGCTTTCACTCCATCTTCATAGTGTACTAACGCGATGTTAGCTGAACGGTTTGGATCATATTCGATCGTTTGAACAGTTGCAACAACGTTATCTTTGTTACGTTTGAAGTCGATCACGCGATATTGGCGTTTGTGTCCGCCACCTTGATGACGTACAGTGATGCGGCCGTTGTTGTTACGTCCAGCATGGTTTTTCAATGGTTGTAACAATGATTTTTCAGGTGTTGATGTTGTGATTTCAGCAAAATCAGAACCTGTCATGTTACGACGACCATTTGAGGTAGGTTTGTACTTTTTAATCGCCACGTTTTTCCCTCCTAATTTAATGAGTTATCTATTAGTGCTTATTCAGCAGCTTCGAATAATTGGATTTCTTTTGAATCTTCAGTCAATGTAACGATCGCTTTGCGACGTTTTTTTGTATATCCTGCATATTTGCCCATACGTTTGAATTTCGCACGTACGTTCACGATGTTCACGTTTTTGACTTTAACGTCAAAAGCAGCTTCTACCGCTTGTTTTACTAAAGTTTTGTTTGCGCGAGTGTCCACTTCAAAAGTGTATTTCTTGTCATCCATGGCAAGCATTGATTTTTCAGTGATCACTGGGCGTTTGATTACGTCTAGTAAGTTCATTATGCAAGCACCTCCTCAATTTGAGTAAGAGCAGTTTGTGTTGCTAACACTTTTGTATTTGATACAACGTCTAGCACACTCACATTATCAGAAGTTACTACAGAAACGTTTGGTAAGTTACGTGCTGATAAAGCAGCAAAGTCGTTACCTTTTTCTAGAACAACCAATACTTTAGAGTCGATAGATAAGTTAGCAAGAACTTGTTTGAATTCTTTTGTTTTTGGTGCGTCGAAGTTCAAGCCTTCGATTGCTACCAAGTTGTTTTCAGCAACTTTTTCTGACAATACAGATTTCATTGCTAAACGACGAACTTTTTTAGGAAGTTTGTAGCTGTAAGAACGTGGTGTTGGTCCAAAGACTACGCCACCTCCACGCCATTGTGGTGAGCGGATAGATCCTTGACGTGCACGACCTGTTCCTTTTTGACGCCATGGTTTACGTCCGCCGCCGCGAACAGCGCTACGGTTTTTAACCGCGTGTGTTCCTTGTCTTAATGACGCACGTTGCATTACGATTGCATCGTAAACAACACTTTCATTAGGTTCAATTCCGAAGATTTCTTCGTTAAGTGTGATTTCACCGTTTTGGCTTCCATCTTGTTTGAATAATGCTACATTCGGCATTCCTTAGTTCCTCCTTTCTTCCTACAATTATTTAGCTTTCACAGCTGATTTGATAGTAATTAAAGATTTTTTAGCTCCAGGAACATTACCTTTGATCAAGATAACATTTCTTTCTGCATCGACACGTACAACTTCCAAGTTTTGGATAGTTACGCGGTTGCCACCCATACGGCCAGCAAGACGTTTGTTTTTAAATACACGGTTAGGTGCAACTGGACCCATTGACCCAGGACGACGATGGTAACGAGAACCGTGAGCCATTGGTC
>OATY01000261.1_pt1 | contig 15529 bp, 13 predicted proteins | sample 1476101 | NCBI WGS metagenome assembly OATY01 (sample SAMEA2579994, study PRJEB22360) | human gut metagenome
CACAGTTGAGTAGGGCTGTAAAAGCTGATGAAATCAGCGTAGTAGAGCCCACTCAACCACTGCGTCTTGCTCGACAATCCAAAGACAATTGAGAGGCTAGGACTTTTGTCCCAGCCCCTTTTTCTTTCACCGAGTCACACTCAATTGGAAATTGTGAGGAACTTAGTTTCTGTATAGGAAATCTTGTAGATTTTATGGTAAAATATGGTTAATAAAATAGGAAATAGGTACTTAAATGTCTTCAAAAGTTATTGTAACCATTTTCGGGGCCAGTGGAGATTTAGCTAAGCGCAAACTCTATCCATCCCTTTTTAGACTCTATAAATCAGGAAATCTATCTGAACACTTTGCAGTGATCGGAACAGCCCGCAGACCATGGAGCAAGGAATACTTTGAATCGGTCGTGGTAGAATCCCTCACAGATCTGGCAGATAGCCCACAGCAAGCTCAAGAATTTGCCAGTCATTTCTACTACCAAAGTCATGACGTCAATGATACAGAGCATTACATCGCTCTGCGCGAATTGCAAAGCAGCTTGGATGAGAAATACCAAACAGAACACAACAAGGTCTTCTTCTTATCCATGGCTCCTCAATTTTTTGGAACCATTGCCAAACACCTGAAATCAGAAGGCATTGTGGATGGACAAGGCTTTGAGCGCTTGATCGTTGAAAAACCTTTTGGTACAGACCTAGAAACGGCCAGTCAACTCAACAAGGAATTGGAAGAAACCTTCGATGAAGAACAAATCTTCCGAATTGACCACTACCTTGGAAAAGAAATGATCCAAAATATCTTTGCCATTCGTTTCGGCAATCTGATTTTTGATAACCTATGGAACCGAGACTTCATTGACAATATCCAAATTACCTTTGCAGAACGATTGGGTGTTGAAGAACGCGGTGGCTACTATGATCACTCTGGTGCCCTTCGGGATATGGTTCAAAACCATACGCTTCAGCTCTTGTCTTTGCTTGCTATGGATAAGCCTGCTACCTTTACCAAGGATGCGATTCGTGCTGAAAAAGTTAAAGTGTTCGAGCAAATGCACAATCCTACGGATGAAGAATTAAGGAAATTCTTCATCCGTGGCCAATACCATTCTGGAACCATCGAAGGAAAAAAAGATATCTCTTATCGCAGTGAACCAAATGTCGATCCTGAATCTACTACGGAAACCTATGCTTCTGGAGCTTTCTTTGTTGATAGCGATCGGTTCCAAGGAGTACCTTTCTTCTTCCGTACTGGGAAACGTCTAACTAAGAAAGGAACCATGGTCAATGTGGTCTTTAAGCAAACAGATTCTATCTTTGGAGACAGTTTACAACCTAACGTCTTGACCATCTATATTCAGCCAAATGAAGGCTTTTCATTGAGCATCAATGGAAAAGAAGTGGGCGAGCAGTTCAGTATCGCGCCGATTTCTTTCGACTATGAAACGGATGCAACGGCAACTGGAGCTTCACCAGAGCCATATGAAAAATTGATTTATGATGTGTTGAACAATGATTCCACCAATTATAGCCATTGGCACGAAGTTCGCGCTTCATGGCAATTAATTGATCGAATTGAAAGACTCTGGGCTGAAAATGGAGCACCCCTCTATGAGTACAAGTCAGGATCCATGGGACCAACTGCTTCTGATGATCTCCTTGCAGAATACGGAGCAGAATGGGTGTGGAAACCTGAGCCTAAGAATTAAAACAAGCCACCTTCGGGTGGTTTTTTATTTCAATGACACAAAAAGACAAATTGCCTTTCTAACAATTTGTCTTTTTCTATTGTACGGTTAAATCAATCCTTCTAAAAGGCCACGCATGAAGTTTTCTGAGTTAAATGGTCCGATGTCATCAATCTTTTCTCCAAATCCAATCAACTTCACTGGAATATCCAATTCTTCACGAATCGCAAGCACGACCCCACCTCGAGCCGTTCCATCAATCTTGGTTAAGACAATCCCAGTTACAGGTGTGATTTTTGAAAACTCTTTGGCTTGCACCAAGGCGTTTTGACCCGTCGAAGCATCGAGCGCAAGCAAGGTTTCGTGCGGTGCTTCTGGCACTACACGCTTGATAATCCGTCCGATTTTTTCAAGCTCTGCCATGAGGTTGTCCTTGTTTTGCAGACGGCCAGCCGTATCAATCATCAAGATATCGACATTCTCCGCAATGGCGCGTTCCATTCCATCAAAGACAACGCTTGCCGGATCTGATTTTTCAGGGCCTGTCACAACTGGAACATCCACGCGACGTCCCCATTCTACAAGTTGAGCCACTGCTCCCGCACGGAAGGTATCCGCTGCAACCAATAGGACTTTTTTGCCTTCTTGTTTGTATTTGTGCGCTAATTTCCCGATAGAAGTGGTTTTCCCGACGCCATTAACCCCGACAAAGAGCATAACCGTGAGGCCATCTTGAAAACGAATGGCTTCATTAAATTGGCCATCCTTTTCATACAAGTCTACTAATTTTTCGATAATCACGCGCTTGAGAGCATCTGGTTTTTTGGCATTCTCCAACCGGGCTTCATATCGTAATTCTTCAGTTAAATTGGAGGCAACCTGAACCCCAACGTCACTCATGATCAATAGTTCTTCCAATTCTTCAAAGAATTCTTCATCGACTGAACGGAAATTGGCAAAGAAGGCATTGAGACGGGCTCCAAATCCAGTCCGCGTCTTTTTCAAGCTACGATCATATTTTTCCTGAATGGTCTCTTGCTGAGGTGCGACCTCGGATTGAGCTTCCTGATCTGGAGCTTCCACCACTGGTTCAACAACCGGTTCTTCCACTTCAACGGGTTCTTCTGCTGGTTCAACAGGAGCTACTACTTCCGTAATTTCTTCTACCGGCTCAGCTGAGGCCACCTCTTCAGCAATTTCTTCTGCTGGCTCAGCAGGGATTTCCACTTCAGTAGGGGCTTCTGACGACTCCGGAGTTGCTACAAATTCAGTGATTGCTTCTACCGGCTCAGCTGAGACTACCTCTTCAGTAGTTTCTTCTGCTGGTTCAGCAGGAGCTTCCACTTCTGCAATTTCTTCTGCTGGTTCAGCAGGAGCTTCCACTTCTGCAATTTCTTCTGCTGGTTCAGCAGGAGCTTCCACTTCTGCAATTTCTTCTACTGGCGCTTGGTCCTCACTAGCCTCTACACTCTCTTTTTCTTCAACAAGAGGTTCCTCTGATGACTCTTCTTGAGTGACGGTTGAAACAGGTTGATGTGTGGCTGCAATCCGCTCTTTAAGCTCTTGGTAATAAGCCTCCATGTCAGAGATCTTTTGCTCGTCCCGGTCTTGGGAAACAGCTTTTGGCTCCTCTGTATCAGCTACTTCTTGCTCTTTGTTTTCCGTCACTTCTTCAGAAGTCGGAAGGACTTTTTCTGTCTTTTCTTTTTTACCAAATAAACGATCAAATAATCCCATTTATTCACTCTCCTTTAGCACATAATTTTCAATTACCCATGCAACAGCGTCTTGGTCGTTCGTCATAGGGGCAACAAGAGTTGCGACTTCCTTTACTTCTGGCACTGCATTTCCCATAGCTACCCCAAGTCCAGCCCACTGGATCATGGACAGATCGTTGGCTTCATCTCCACAGGCCATGACTTGATCCGCCTCAAAGCCCAAGAAGGTAGCCAATGCTGCTAAACCCCTTGCCTTATGAACATCTTTGGGGCACCATTCCAGTAGCATGTCCCGAGATTTAAAAATTTCATAGTTTTGAAAGAGCTCAGGCTTTATCTGTGCAATAGCTGAATCCAAAAATTCTTGATCAAAAGCGGTCACACACTTGTTATAGGAGATGGTGTCGGGTAAGTCGTTCGCATCCACCTCAATAAAGTTCAAGTACGGATTGTAATGGGCATAGAGGGACTTCCGTTCCGAATGAATCTCATAAACAGTTCCCTCACTGATGGCATCAAGAGGAAGGCCTAGACGAGCTGTTTCATCATGGATACGATCGACATCTTCTTTCGTAAAAACGATTTTCGAAAGGATTTCGCCATTGTTTCGCTGCACCAAGCCACCGTTGAAGGTAATTGTATACTCTTCTTTGAGACCGGCTGTTCCCAATTCTTCCAAGAGAAAATCCATGGCTTTCAAGGGACGTCCAGTGGTCAATACCACTTTGATACCTTGAGCCCGTGCAGCAGCAAGGGCCGCCCGATTACGGGTAGAAATCTTTTTTTCAGAATTAAGCAGGGTCCCATCTAAATCCAGTGCAATCAAGGCAATCTGACTCATAGTACTTCCTCCATATAACGCAGAACAGAACCAGTCGCATGGTGGCCAATCACTTTTTCAGCAATGACCAAGATTTCAGGGCGGGCATTCTCAGGCGCAACGGGATGACCGACGACCTGCATCATATGGAGGTCATTTAAATTATCTCCAAAAGCCATGACCTGATCCATCGAAATTCCTAATTTATCCGCTAAGGCCGTAATCGCCACGCCTTTGTCGACATAATCGAGGACAATATCAATGGATTCAAATCCTGTCGTCATCGCCTTGACACCTGAGATATGCTCATTGACCCATTTTTCTCCTTCAAAGACAAGAACTGGATCAAAGTTGGTGGTTAATTTAAAGATATCATCCTGAATGTCCGCTAAGCTCTTGACCTTTTGGATATTTTCATTGTAGTGTTGGCTCAAGGCCAAATAGTCAGAGTCTACCGTTTCCAAAACATAACTTCCTTTTTTCCCTGTCAAGAGAACCTTGTTGGGATCCGCATAGGGAGAGGATTTCAAAGCTTCAAAAACACCCAAATAAAAGTCTTTGGACATGGTGGCTTCATAGAGATCTTCTCCATGAAATTCCACCACACTGCCATTTTCAGCGATAAAAATCATTTGGTCTTGAAACTCTTTAAAAAGGGTCTTTAGCGAAAGCAGGGCACGCCCACTTGCTGCAGCAAAATACACTCCCTTTTCCTTGCAACTCGCTAATACCTTGCCTAAGAGGGCTTGATCGTACTGATGTTGAGCATTTAGAAAGGTTCCATCCATATCCGTAGCGATCAATTTGATATCATTATTCTTCATTTTCTAGGTCTTTCAATTTTACTGAAACGATTTTAGAAACTCCTGATTCCTGCATGGTCACACCGTAGATGGAATCAGCTGCTGACATGGTTCCCTTTCGGTGGGTCACGACGATAAATTGGCTTTCCTTATCAAAGCGATTGAGGTAATCACCAAATCGTTTGACATTGGCTTCATCCAGAGCCGCCTCTACCTCATCTAGAATCACAAATGGAATGGTCTTGACGCGAATAATCGAGAACAAGAGGGCCAAGGCTGACAAGGCTTTTTCTCCACCACTCATGAGGTTTAAGGATTGGATCTTTTTACCAGGTGGTTGCACAGAAATCTCAACACCAGCTGTCAGAAGATCTGGCTCTGTCAGGATCAAATCAGCAGAACCCCCACCAAACATTTGGCGGAAAGTGACTTTAAAGGATTCACGAATGGCTTCAAAGGTTGATTTAAAGCGTTCCTTGACTTCATCATTCATGTCGTTGATGGTAGACATGAGCATATTTTTAGCTTCCAAGACGTCCTCTCGTTGGCTAGAAAGGAAATCAAAGCGCCCCTTCACCTCATCGTACTGCTCGATCGCGTCCACATTGACAGGACCCAGCGCCTTAATGTCTTTTTCGATGCTCTTGAGCTGGCTTTCAGCTGCCGCAAGATTTTCAACAGGTTTGGCTTGTTCTTTGGCTTGGTCAAAGCTTTGCATGAATTCATCGGTAATTTGCGTTAAGAGCTTGTTCAAGCGATCCGCATGCTTTTCACGTGTCGCTTCAGCCTTGGCTTGTTGACGAATCCACTCTTCGTTTTTCTTGCGCGCTTGTTCCATCTGTTCTGCCACATCTTCGGCCTGGCCTTCCAAATCATCCAGCTCAAAGCGTTTCCGAATGACCCCTTGTTCCAAATCTGTCTTCTTGGATTGCGCCTGTGTCAATTGGTTGGCTAGCTGCTCTACATCGACTGTCTGAACTTGGGCCTCGCCTTGTTCAATCAGCAATTGCAACTGATGCTCTTCTACTTCCAACTGAGTGATTGTTTCTTCCAAACGACGAGCATCTGTTTGCTCGTAATTTTGTTGACTTTTATATTCCGTCTGTTGGAGTCGCAGTTCTGCCAATTGCTCTTGCAGGTTTTGCACCTTTTGTTGTAGGACATCTTTATCCGACTTCATGGTTTCAATGTCGCGATTCAAATTTTCTTTTTGAAGCTCAATCGCTGCCAATTGCTCAGTAAGGGACTCCTGCTCTTCTTGAAGAGATTGGGTCGCATCTGTTGCCAATTCTGACTTCAAAGCCTCTAAGAGTTCCTGAATTTCTTGCAGTTGCTCTTGACTTTGTTGGTAAGCCAATTGGGCCCGCTGTTGCTCCAGACGCGCTTGCTCACCTTGACTTTGAATGGAAGCCAGATATTCTTGTGCCTGCTTGAGTAAATTATCTTTGGTCTCTACCCCCTGCTCAGCTTCTCTCAAACGTGCGTCCAGAGTCTCCATTTCCTGTTTCAAGCTATCCAATTCTGGTTTGACAAAGACCGTATTTTGGGAACGATTGGCACCACCGGCGTAAGATCCTCCGGTCCGCAATTCGGTCCCATCCAAGGTCACCATCCGAACTTGATAGTTGACTTTACGAGCCGCCTCACGCGCATGCTCCGTCGTGTCAAAGATGGCCGTTACTCCAAGCAAGTTTTGGAAAATCTGTTCAAAACGATGCTCATAGGTCACCAAGTCATTCGCAATTCCTAAAAATCCTGCACTAGTTTGAATCAATTCCATATTCCGCGGAGAGAGTTGACGGGCTTTGATCGTCGTTAGCGGAAGGAAGGTTGCCCGTCCTAAGCGATTGCGTTTCAAGAAATCAATCGCTCGTGTTGCAGCCTTTTCATCTTCGACAATGATCTGTTGGCTACTAGCTCCCAGTGCAATTTCAAGCGCTGTCTGGTAGTCTTTTGAGAAGCTTAAATTCTCACTAACAGCTCCACAGATACCTCCTAGACGTTCTGCTTCTTGTAAGACGCTCTTGACACCTGCATAGAAGTTGCTATGATTTTTCTGAATGGCTTCCAAGCTATTGATTCGTGCCCGTTTGTTTTTGCTCTCATCCATCAAATCAAACATGGCAGCTTGAGCCTCTTGGTAGGCAGCCTTGGCCTGCTCCACTTTTACTAGCTGATCTTGGTATTCTGCTAGTAGGCCTTTAACCGTCGCTTGTGCCTGCTCTACCTCTTCCAATTGTCGGACTTCTTTTTCCTTGGCAGCTTCAAAATTGGATTGGGCCTTGGTCAAGTCCTCTTGACGATGGCTCGATTCTTGTAGGAGCGCTTGGATCTGGCTCTCAATCGCTGTGCGCTCATTGGATTTTTCGGCTTCTGTCTGTAAGAGCGCCACATACTGCTCGCGTAAATGCTCAATGACTTGTTCCGGATCTTCTTCGTAGTTGGCTAATTCTTTTTCCAACTGCTCTTGTTGCTGACGGTTTCCTGTCAGTCTTTGTTGAAGAGTTGCTAGCGTCTCTTGTTTTTGAGCCAGCTCTTGCTTCGCTTCTTCCAGACGGGCCAAAACAGCATCCAGTCGCTCTAGATTTTCCTTACGACTATGGGCTGCCTGACTCGATTGCAGCTTAGCGACTTCGATTTGCTTTTCCAAATCACTGATCAAACGAGTGACCTCAAGCAAGCTCGCCTGGTCCTCAGCTAAGCTTTCATCCAACTGATGGCGGGCTTTCTTAATGCGGACATTATCTTCTTCTAAAATCTGACGACGTTGGTAATAAGAGGACAACTGTTCTTGAATGGCTTTTTCTTCTTGATCAGCCTTTTCATAAAGGTCCTTTGTCAGATCGACTTGGGCAACCAAAACATCCAGCAAGAGTACCTGGCGTTCTTGATCCAATTCCAAGAAACGACGAGCAACCGTCGCTTGCTTTTCAAGAGGCTGGATCTGTCCTTCTAATTCATAGAGAATATCTTCTAGACGGTCCAAATTCTCCTGAGTTTGATTCAGCTTGGTCTCTGTTTCCTTGCGACGCGTCTTAAATTTCAAGACACCAGCTGCTTCTTCAAAGATGGCACGGCGTTCTTCCGGTTTGGAGTTAAAGATCTCCTCCACCCGACCTTGAGAGATGATGGAGAAGGAATCTCGTCCCAAGCCAGTATCCATGAACAAATCATGCACATCTCTGAGACGTACTTTCTTACCATCGATCTTGTACTCGCTGTCTCCTGAGCGATAAATATGACGTTCGACCCGAATTTCTTTCCCCGCTTGCTGGATAAAACTGTCCTGGTTGTCTAAAACAACCGTTACACAAGCATAATTCAAAGGTTTTCTCGCTTCTGTCCCTGCAAAAATGACATCGGGCATCTTGCCCCCACGTAGACTCTTGACGCTGGATTCCCCTAAGGCCCAACGCAAGCTCTCCGTGATATTTGATTTTCCAGATCCATTCGGCCCTACCACTGCAGTGACCCCTTTGTCAAATACGACTTTTGTCTTATCCGCAAAGGATTTAAATCCTTGGATTTCAATCTCTTTTAGATACATGGCCCATCATTCCTCGTTTCAACTGCATTGCGGGCTGCTTCTTGTTCCGCTAATTTCTTGGAGCGACCATGACCACGACCTAGAGTTTTGCCGTTAGCGAATACTTCCACCTCAAACTCTTTGGCATGAGCAGGACCCGACTCACTAATCACTCGGTACTGGATCTCTACATCCCCATGAACCTGCAATAGCTCTTGCAGACGAGTCTTGTAGTCAATGACTTGAGAAAATTGACCCGTTTCAACCTTAGGAATCATGACCTGATAGATGAAGCGTTTGACAGCGTCCACCCCTTTATCCAGCAACAAAGCACCTAAAAAGGCTTCAAATAAGTCACCAAGGATGGTATCACGATCCCGGCCACCTGATTTTTCTTCGCCTTTGCCCAGTTTGATATAGAGATCAAATTGGCAATCCCGAGAAAACCCAGCCAGACTTTCTTCGCGGACAATCATGGAACGAAATTTAGACAAATCTCCTTCCGGTCTGTTGGGGTGTTCCTTGTACAAATATTCGGAAATAACCAATTGAAGAACAGCGTCTCCTAAAAATTCCAAACGTTCGTTATGTGAAATTTTTAAGAGGCGATGCTCATTAGCGTAAGAAGTGTGCGTAAAGGCGGTTTCTAATAAACTGCTATCTGAAAAAACGATTTGAAACCGTTCCAATAACAGGGCTTGTAATTTCTCCATAGGAAGCCTACTTTCTAATAAATTCATACCTTTAAGTATACCAAAAAAGAAGCACGAACGCACTTCTTTTCCTAGTTCTAGGGGCTGAATTCTTCAATTTTAATCAGGATTCTCCTCTGTTGGTTTTTCCGGCTTATTAGGAATCACTTTTAAGAGGTAATAAGTGATAAAAACCGTCAAAACACATAGAGCCATCTTCACCCAAATAATCGGTGCCAGATAGATGGAAATGCCCATCAGAATGTAGATCTGAAGAAGAATCCATTTCTTCCGTTCTTTGGCAATCGATTTGGTTTCTCGGTAATCCGCTACATAGGTCTGATAAAGCTTGGTTTGGTAGAGCCACTTTTCAAAGCGTTTGGAACTTTTAGCAAAGCAAGCCATAGACAAGAGTAAAAAGGGGGTTGTTGGTAAAATTGGTAACGGAATCCCAAGAATTCCTAAACCCAAAGACACAAAACCAATCGTAAGATAAACAAGGCGCATTTTCTTCTCCTTTGCATGATGCGTTTTAGAATCATACCATTCTAGCAAAACTGCATCTTACTTTAAATTAAAATCGTCTATATAGAACAACAGTCACTTGATTCAAATATTTAGGAGCTAGTATAGTTTTTATGAGATGAGTGATCTCTTTTCAATCTCACCATTATAAAACTCTTGAATCTCACCATAGGAAACTATCTTTTGATTTTTCCCGTTGATACTCCATTTTGATGGTATATAGAGATCCTCATAGACAGATTCTCCAACAGGAATAAATTCTGACTCAAGATCCAGTAATTCCTTCCCATTTGTAATCATTCCATTTTCAGACTTTATCACCTTATAAGCAAAACTGTCTTTCTTTGAAAATAAGTCGAAAGCGGACGGGTTATTATTTTTTAGATTGATATTTCCTTTGTAAGTATCTGCTTTCCAAAAGCTATTTCCAAGCTGTTTAACTCCTGCTGAAAAAGCTTTATTGGAATTTAACTCAAGAGCAATTCTTCCGTTCTCCTTTAGTTCTTCATTTGTTTTTTCACCATCAATTTTCAGCGTTTTTAAATTCAATAGAAAATAACGGTAATTTTTTTCGCTATTTACAGTTAGCACTGCATAATCGTTACTCTCAAATTTTCTAAGAGTTGATAAATAACCGATCAATTCAAAACCATCGTTACCCAAGTAGTCAACTAATTTCTGCCAAACATTAACTTCTTTCTTGTTTGCTTTTTGATTAGCTAAATTATAAATATCAAGATAAAAGTATTCATCTGACTTCATCTTTTTGGTCACGCTTGAATGTCTCACTTTTGCTCTTTGTCTAACCAAATAATCTGAATTTACAGTCACCCAGCTAGCATTTGTTGTGGCAGACTGCGACTTTTCTTTTTCCTTTTTATTAAAATCCCACTCTACGACAATCCCATTATGATCATTGATAAATTCAAAATTTTTGATTTCTGCTTGGGGATTGTAAATGAAAAATTCTTTAGAGTTTCCAGTATCATCTGATATTTTGGAATTCTTTTCTTTTTTACCACAACCAATTACTGCTATCAAGGATATCATTATTAAAGTTGTTTTATACATTAATTTCGACAAATCAATACTCCTTCCGTTTTATGGATCGCCTCAGGATTCCTTTCCCTTTTAGAAATTCAAAACCAAGCCCTAGTTGACTCACTAGCTTTTGCTAGTCATTTCTCAATTTTTAAAAAAAGCAACTAACACCACAGCATAAACTAGAAGAAGCAAGGTCCCATAAAGGATTCCAGCCCATTTATAATAGCGATTCACACCACAATAACGCTCCACATAAGCTCTACTCGGTTTTTCAGGATCATACCAAACCGTCATCGAAGAGCAAAGTGGAAATTGGGTCTGAAGGGCTGTATTGAAAGAAACAAATGAATTTCGATAAAAGATAATCGAATTGGCTAACATATCTTCTCTAGTATAGATGTTTGGCACATTTCTAGGTCCCCATGGAGTCGAGATCGTTTTTACCAGAAAATAACGAAAAGATTTTTTATAAGCCACGCCATTTACTGTGTATTCCACAATCGGAGGATTCCCTGCCTGAAAGCTATTATAGCCCACAACGGTTCCTTTGATGGATGATGTAGCAAGCCGAACCATCTTTTTATCACGAAAATAAAGATAAAAATAAGTCCCACTCAAAAAAACCAAGGCTAAAAAGATAACTACAGTTGAGAGTCAAAGCATTAGCATTTTAGTTGACATTTATTTCTCCAATCACTCTACAGTGTTCACATCTAACATTAGAAGCAGCATATTATTGACGCTTCAATAGTTTAAGAATCTTTCTAGTCTTAATTTCCTGATGAAAATGCATCACACAAGCAAAAGAAAGTAGATAAATCATCAGACACAAAAAATCAGTTTCTCTAATATAAGTAACCAAGAAATAAATCCCTAAAAGAACAAATAGATTCTTAAACACAAAAATTGCAAGCACCTTTGCTCTGAGTGTTTTGCGCTCTTTTCCCTTCAAAACAACTGTTTTCCAACCAGTTCTCAGATCTTTTTTTCTCACCTTCGCTATCATCAACATTCCGAAAACTATCAACGTTCCAATCGTTGCAATACTGATATTCATCGTATACGGTAATACCCCAAAGGCTGCATTTAAAGCACTAGCAATTCCTTTTAAAAGAAGGACTGCAAGTGGAGCAGCAACCATTATCCAATTGGAAGTATTTTTTTGATCTTGATATTGAAATACTTCGTTTTCTTCATCAAAATAAATCCATTTCAAATCCAAATAACCGATATATGTTTTCACAATTAACATTTCTCCGTCAATTTATTAATGAGATAAAGTACTCCTATCATACACGAATTTTGGCTAAAGAGCAAATTCATCACTAGATATAGAAATCCTCGAATAAGCATACAAAAAACCAGTCGCAGCTGGTCCTATAATGTAGACAAACTATTTAAAAGTGAAATAAGTTAATCAATTCTGCAAAGAAATGAAAAATGAGTTCCGAGTTTTAGATTAAATCAAGAAAATACCAAAACTTTCCGCTGTGAGAAAAGTGCCTGAAACGTTATAGTTTCAGGCACTCGGAATTATTGAGACCTTGGGCTCAATAATTAGTCATGGAACTTCATAGAAGTTCGCTGACGTCCGTACTCACCTAAGGAAAGTTTTCAAGTTGACTATGTCTTCAGTCTGAAATTCCCCTTAGGTGGCTCTCCATCTTATATCTTCGTCAACGGAGTTGCAGTATCTGGCGAGGTATCTAACACCTCAAAATCATGACCGACTGCTAGATCTGCCCGAGCCAGTTGGTTCTCCATGGTCATATGGGCCAATTCTTTGATATTGTTCTCTTTTGACAAATGCCCCAGATAAATCTTCTTGGTGCGATTTCCCAAGGTCCGGATCATGGCATCTGCCCCATCTTCATTTGAAAGGTGACCCAGATCAGATAAAATCCGTTGCTTCAAGCGCCAAGCATAGGAACCTGCTCGAAGAATTTCCACATCATGATTGGACTCAATCAAATAGCCATCTGCATCCGCGACGATTCCAGCTAAGCGATCGCTCACATAGCCCGTATCCGTCAGCAAGACAAAGCTCTTCCCATCCTTCATCAAGCGATAAAATTGAGGGGCTGCTGCATCATGGCTAACACCAAAGCTCTCAATATCAATATCTCCGAAAGTCTTAGTTTTGCCCATCTCAAAGATATGCTTTTGAGCATCATCGACCTTGCCTAGATACTTGGTTCCTTCCATGGCCTTCCAAGTAGCTTCATTAGCATAGAGATCCATTCCATACTTCCGCGCTAAAACACCCACACCATGGATATGGTCTGAGTGTTCGTGCGTAATCAAAATGGCATCTATGTCTTCTGGTTTGCGATCAATTTCAGCCAATAGTCCCGTAATCTTTTTTCCAGATAAGCCTGCATCAATGAGCAGTTTTTTCTTTGGTGTCTCCAGATAAAAAGAATTTCCACTGGAACCAGATGCTAAAATACTATACTTAAATCCCTTTTCTGTCATTGACTCCTTACTCTTCCTCTTCTGAATCCCAGTCATCGTCTTTGATCGCATCCTTGTCATATGGCAAGACAATGGTAAAGGTCGAGCCCTTGCCATACTCACTCTTGGCCCAAATAAAGCCCTTGTGCTGCTTGATGATTTCTTTCGCAATGGCTAGGCCTAGACCAGTTCCACCTTGAGCCCGGCTGCGCGCCTTATCCACTCGATAAAAGCGGTCAAAAATACGAGGCAAATCTTTCTTGGGAATTCCCAATCCCTCATCAGAGATGGAAATAATCAACTGAGCATCTGTCGTTTTCATCCCGACTCTAATCGTCCCACCATCCGGTGAATACTTGATCGCATTATTCAAGAGATTGTCGATCACCTGCGTCATTTTGTCAGTATCAATTTCGACCCAGATCGGTGTAATTGGATACTCTCGAATGAGTTCATACTTTTTGGTATCCTCTTGCGATTGACTCTTGATCTTGTCAAATCGGTTCAAAATAAAGGTGATAAAGGCTGTAAAGTTAGTTAACTCAATCTCCAATTGACTGGTTTCGTTGTCAATGCGAGACAGGCTTAAAAGGTCTGTCACCATCCGCATCATCCGGTTGGTTTCATTGAGCGAAACCTTGACAAAGTCCGGTGCAACGGGCTCAAATATAGCTCCATCGTCCAAGGCTTCCAAGTAAGATTTGACACTGGTCAATGGGGTCCGCAATTCATGGCTGACATTGGAGACAAAGAGACGCCGTTCACGTTCTTCCTTGTCCTGCTCTGTCGTGTCATGCAAGACCGCTACTAAACCAGAGATAAATCCTGATTCCCGACGAATCAAAGCAAACCGCACTCGCAAGCTCAAATATTCCCCATTTTCATCCTGAGAATCGATGGTCAACTCAGGCACTTCGGTAATCAAGGTTCGCAGATCATAGTCCTGTCCAATCGAGAGCAAATCCAAAATACTCGTATTCAAGACTTCTTCTGGATGAATATTTAATTGCTTGGCAGCCATTTCATTGACCATAATGATCTGCCCACGACGATTGGTCGCAAGCACCCCATCTGTCATATAAGAAAGGATACTGGTCAAGCGCTTGGTTTCCTGCTCCAAGTTTTCATGCGTGAGCCGAATCACCTCTGACAAATCATTGATACTATTGGTCATATCAGTCAATTCTGGGCTTCCTTGCATGTCAACAACTTCGGAATAGTCCCCTGCGATCAAATCCTTAATTTTGGCATTTAGTTGTCTCAACTTTACATTGTCCTTGCGGTTCTCCAGTAAGAACAAGGCTACGACGATCATAAAACCAATCGTAATCAGGACAAACACAAAGTTTGATGACATAACAAATTGTTTTAATTGATCAATCATTGTTTCTCATGTAATACCCAACACCACGGCGGGTCAAGATATACTCAGGACGTCCTGGTGTGTCTTCGATTTTTTCACGCAAGCGACGAACCGTCACGTCCACTGTCCGAACATCTCCAAAGTAATCATAGCCCCAAACGGTTTCAAGAAGATGCTCCCGTGTCATCACTTGTCCAACATGGGTCGACAAGTGATAGAGCAATTCAAACTCCCGATGGGTTAGATCCAATTCTTTATTGCCTTTTTGAACCAAGAAAGCATCTGGAAGAATGTGAAGATCTCCAATGACAATCTCAGTGTCGGCATCATTTTCAAGCTGAGGATCCGCAGCAAATTCGGAACGACGCAACAAGGCCTTCACACGCGCCTGCAATTCACGATTTGAGAACGGCTTAGTCACGTAGTCATCCGCCCCAATCTCAAGACCGATGACCTTATCAAACTCCGTATCCTTGGCAGAAAGGACAATAATCGGAACATTGCTAGTCTTACGAATCGTACGCGCCACTTCCAAACCATCAATCTCTGGCAACATCAAATCTAGAATAATAATATCTGGATTTTCAGCAGCAAAAACTTCCAAGGCTTCCCGACCATCAAAAGCCGTCAAGACTTCATAGCCTTCTTTCGCCATGTTGAATTTAATAATATCTGAAATCGGTTTTTCATCATCAACTACTAATATTTTTTTCATCTTACATACCTGTTTCTAATGCTTCTTTTCCTAATCAAATCTCTATCTTCTTATTATATCAAACTTATGCAGAAATGTGGAGCCTCAATGGCTAGACTTTCAAATAAAAGCATGAAAAAAAGACTGAGATCGTTGATATACTCCCCTTATAGTGGACAGTGAAAAAACAAAAATTCACTAGAAACGAT
>OATY01000262.1_pt1 | contig 15481 bp, 15 predicted proteins | sample 1476101 | NCBI WGS metagenome assembly OATY01 (sample SAMEA2579994, study PRJEB22360) | human gut metagenome
CTTCGGAGTTGCCGAGCTTGGTCTTGGTCTGGCCTTCGAACTGCGGGTTGGTGAGCTTGACGGAGATCACGGCGGTCAGGCCTTCACGCACGTCGTCGCCGGAGAGGTTCTCGTCCTTGTCCTTGAGGATGCCCTTGTCACGCGCGTAACGGTTGACCAGCGAGGTCAGCGCGGCGCGGAAGCCCTCCTCGTGAGTGCCGCCCTCGGTGGTGGAAATCGTGTTCGCGAAGGTGTGCACGGCCTCGGAGTAGGCGGTGGTCCACTGCATGGCGAGTTCGGCGGAGATGCCGAGCTTCAGGTCTTCGGCCTCGAAGCTGATGACGTCCTCTTCCACCGGCGTGGCCTTGCGCACCTTGACCAGGTAGTCGACATAGTCCTTGATGCCGTTGAGGTACTGGTAGGTGACGGTCTGGTGCTTTGCGCCGGGCTCGTCCGCGGCGTCGCCGGCCACCTCGTCGCCGGCCTGGTCATTCTCACGCTCGTCGGTCAGGCTGATCTTGAGGCCCTTGTTCAGGAAGGCCATCTGCTGGAAACGGGAACGCAGCGTCTCGAAGTCGTAGATGGTGGTCTCGAAGATCTTCGGGTCGGCCCAGAAAGTCACGGACGTACCGGTGGACTCGCCTTCGGTCATCGGCTCGTCCTGCTTCAAGGGCGCGGTGGGGTGCTGGTCGATGTACGTCTGGGTCCAGTGGAAGCCCTGACGGCGCACTTCGATGTCCACGCGGGTGGAGAGTGCGTTGACCACGGAGATACCCACGCCGTGCAGACCGCCGGACACTGCATAACCGCCGCCGCCGAACTTGCCGCCGGCGTGCAGCTTGGTCATCACGGTCTCCACACCGGAGACGCCCTCGCCAGGCACCTCATCGACCGGGATGCCTCGACCATCGTCCACCACGCGGATGCCGTTGTCCGACAGAATGGTGACCTCGATATGGCTGGCGTATCCGGCCAGCGCCTCGTCGACCGAGTTGTCGACGATCTCATAGACCAGGTGGTGCAAACCGCGCGGGCCGGTGGAACCGATGTACATACCGGGGCGGATACGCACGGCCTCAAGTCCTTCGAGCACCCTCAGATCGGAGGCCTCATAATGCTCGGGGGCCATGGATTCGTCAAGTTCGCCTTCGGTCAATTCCGCATTGTTGATGCGTTCCGCAGCCGCCTTCAGCTGCTCCTCTTTGCTGGTTTCGTCTGCCAACAGGCTTCCTTCCGTGACTACAGGGTCAACCTCCGTCATGAAGGTCATTCACGGAGGTGATATGGCTTACGAGGCCCGTAAAGGGCTCTTCTAGCCATTTGACCATACTGCATGTGATTTTACTCGTCTAACCCGACGAGCGCCATAGCGAGGCTTCTGCGAATTTGTTTGGTATCTTGGCTACCGCCGCCGAGCCCATTTGCGTGTGTATCCGGCGGCCGGGCCGGTCACGCGAATCTCGGTGATGGTCAATCCTTTGAGATTGCGACGGATGGTATCGGTGAGTTGGGGGATAAGGTAGGTCAGCTGCGTGGCCCAGACCGTGGATTCGGCGCGGATGGTCAGTACGCCGTCAGTGAAATCGGCGACTGCCGAATGGCTGGCGATGGCCTGACCCACCACTTGGTCCCAATGGTTGCGCAATTGCGCAAGCTTCATATTCGCCGTCCAGACGCCGTTGCCGGCGATGGTGGTCATCACGCTGCCCAGTTCAGCCGGATCGCGCCCCGGTTTGCCGAAGTTTTCGATGGCCTCTTCACGGCGGCGTCTGTAGTCCTTCAAGGTCGCCCCGCGACGGGAGAGCCGCTCGAATATTTCGGCCGGCAGTTTGGTCTCGTCCAGGTTGAGTTGGCGGGCGATCGGCGGGTTCATGACACTTTCCGTTCTACGGACGCGCTGTCCACCGCGGTTTTTTCGTCATACCCACCCAAACTCTCATTTTCCCGCGAATTGGACAAATTGCCCAGAGTTGGCAATATCACGGAAGCTGGTTCGTCCAGTGCGGCCACGTCGATGCGATGGGCCGATTCATAGTCGGGCACATCGCCTTCAGCGGCCACGGTAATCAGCACCTGATCCTGTTTTCTGGCGAAATCAAGAATCTGCGTGCGCCGGCTGTCGTCAAGCTGGGCGAACACATCATCGAGAATCACAATCGGCTGCAATCCCAACCGGTCACGCACTATTTCGAACAATGCCATTTTCAAGGCCAACGCCATCGTCCACATCTCGCCGTTCGAAGCGAACTCGCGGGCGGGAATACCGCCCAACTCAAGGTTCATGTCATCGCGCTGCGGACCGATAAGGTTCACGCCGCGAGCCATTTCACCGGGGTAGATGCGTTGGAAATGCTCGCTAATCTGCGGATGCGGATCGTCGAACATCAGCACTTCGTCGAATGAAGGCGCATAAGTGAGCGTCACCTGCTCGCCGGCACCGGCCAAGTCGGCGTAAATCGCGGCAAATGGCTCGGCAAGCAGACCGATCACATGAGCGCGCATACGGGTCAACGCCACACCGGCTTCGATGAACTGGCCGGTCCAGATTTCCAAACCGCTCAGAACCGCATCCATCGGCTGGCCATTGTTGACATTGGCATTCAATTGCTTCAACAATGTGGCACGCTGTTTGGCGATGCGCGTGAACTGTTGCAACGTCTGCATGTATCCGGGCTCGAGCAGAGCCGCAGCCTGATTCATCATGGTGCGGCGTGCTCCCGGATCGCCGGACACCAACCGCTGATCTTCGGGAGTGAAGGAAACGCTGGGAATCTTGCCGATGATATCGCGCAGATACAGCGACGACCCCGAGTTGATGCGGGCTCGGTTGGCACCACGCGCATGAATTGACGCTTCATACGTAGTGGTTTGACCGGCATCATCAGCGACGTTCGCGCGGATGGTGGCCGTGGTCTGCCCGCGTTCGATCAGCGGCAACGTGCTGGACGTGCGATGGCTCGATCCGGTGGACAGCACTTCGACGGCTTCCACCAGATTGGTTTTGCCCAGACCGTTCTTGCCGAACAGGATATTCACGCCTGGTACGAAATCGACCACTACCTGACTCCATGAGCGGTAGTGGTCGAGTGCGAGACGGGAGATGTGCATTAGCGAATCGTTGGAAATTCAGGGATTTCAGTTGTTAAAGCGCATCGGCACGAGCAGGTATCGGTAGTCCATGGACTCGTCGGAATCAGCTTCCTGCTGGCCATTGAACTCGACCGGCTTGACCGGGGTCGTCATTTTGATGCGCACGAATGGTTCGGTTACGGCGGACAGACCCTCCTTCAGGTAGGACGGGTTGAATGCCACGGTGATGTCGTCGCCATCCATGTCGATGTCCAGTGTTTCGTTGGCCTGAGCCTCGTCGACCGATCCGGCGGACAGCGCCACTTCCTGACCGGTGAAGGTCATGCGAATCGGAGCATTGCGTTCGGCGACCAAAGCCACACGGCTGATGGCGTCGAGCAAATCCTGCTTGTTGACTACGGCCTGAATCGGATATTCGTCGGCGAACAGGCGGTCGACCGCCGGGAATTCACCGTCGATGAGCTGGGAGGTGGAGACGCGGCCGGCGTTTTCGAAGCCGAGCAGCGTCGGGCTATCGGCATCGAAATCAAGGCGGATGTTCTGGTGCTCGTCAAGAGCACGGGCCACATCCTTGAGCAGGGAGCCGCGAACCAGCGTGGTGGTGTCGACGTCCGGGTTCTGCGGAGTCCAAGTGAAGGTGGCGCGGGCCAAACGGAAGCGATCGGTGGAGGTCATGACGACCTTGTCGCCTTGGAATTGCATGCGAACGCCGGTCAGTACCGGGCGGTTTTCTTCGCGGGAGACGGCAACGCACGCCTGGTTCACGGCCTGAACGAAAGTCGGGGCATCGACTTGGCCGAGCATGGCCGGTACCACGGGCAGATCCGGGTACTCGGTGTCGGGCATGAGCTGCAAGGTGAACTTCGACTTGCCGGACGTGATGGTCAGCGTGGAGCCTTCGGTGACCAGGTACGTTTTCTCCGAACGCAGCGATTTGGTGATATCGGCCAGCAGCTTGCCCTGAACCAGTACGGAACCGGCTTCGTCAACGCCGGCTTCGATGTGGTGGCGAGCGGAAATCTCGTAGTTGAAGGCGGAGAATTGCAGCGTTCCGTCAATGGCTTCCAGCTTGACGCCAGCGAGAATCGGGTTGGAGGGACGTGCGTCGATGACTCGGGAGGTCCAGGCTACGGCGTCGGCCAGGGCTGCGGTATCGATTTCGACTTTCATGTGTGATTGTTCCCTTCGTCGGATTGGCTGAGGAATATTCTAGCCGTTAGGTGGCGAACTTACGTACGCTGGATGACCGGCTGTTACTATGGCGATGATGCTTTTCACGTAACTGAGTAAGTAATCGCCATAATAAGGCCGGTGGATAGTGTGGATAAGTAGGGCTGAGCCCTACAATTGCAACGGTTCATAAGTCCCTGAAAATTGTGGACAAATTCTGCATGGCTTGTGGATAAGTGGGCGAGTTTTCCACAGCCAGTTCGTCGAATTTGAGTTTTCCACATCGAGGTCGCGGTTATGCACGAGTTTTCCACAACAAAATAGTGGGTAATCCACGAGTTATCCGCCGAGTTTACCCACATCTGTGCACAACTATGTGGATAACTTTTTTGGTTTTCGCACTTTCGCACGGCGTGTTGAAGACTGTTTTTCGTCGAGGAGAATCGATTCTGGAGACCGTTTTCGGCACTTTTTCCGTCTCGCTCGCCCAAACCCGCAAAATCGGTCCTCAGAATCGATTCTCTCGTTTCATGGTTTTTTTGCGTGTTCCCCTTCGAAACTCCCCTCAGTCGTCTGCGCCGACAGATCCCCTCACAAAGGGGAGCCATGAGGAATCTAATGTCTCGAATCCGTTGCCTCGACGTATCCACCAGAATCCGCCTGAGCAACCAAAAACGGCACTTTTCGGAAAGTCAGTCCAAAAAGTGCCGTTTTTCGTCTCTCAGAAGCGTTGTGTCAGTTGGTGTTGCTTTGCTTGAGGCGAACCGTGAGCTCCATAACGTAGTTATAGATCTCCTGTTTTTGCTGCATTCGGTCACTGATTCGAGTGCAGGCATGCATTACTGTGGTGTGATCGCGTCCGCCAAAGACCTGGCCAATATCCATCAGGCTCATACTGGTCATTTCGCGAGCCAGATACATGGCGATCTGACGAGGAACAGCCACGTTTTTGGTTCGTGATTTACCGACAAGATCCTCAAACGTCAGGTGGAAGTACTTCGCCACCTGACTGATGATGTCCGTGGGCTTGATTTCCACATCGGTGGTGAAGAAGTCCTGCAACGTCTGCTCGGCCAAGGCGCGGGTCACCGGCTGATTACTCAGCGAGGCCACGGCCGTAACACGGGTTAGCGCGCCTTCGAGTTCACGAATGTTCTCGGTGAAGCGTTCGGCGATGAGGTCCAACACATCGCTGGGGATTTTCGAGCCGTTCATCGAGGCGATCATGCGAAGAATGGCGATTCGGGTCTCCAGATCCGGCGGCTTGACGTCTACGGTCAGGCCGGATTCGAAGCGCGAGATGAGTCGAGCCTCGAAACCCTTCAAATTCTTGGGCGCTACATCGGAAGCAATGACAATACGCTTATTTGCCTGATGCAGTGCATTGAACGTATGGAAGAACTGATCCAAGGTGGCTTCCTTGCCGCCGAGGAACTGGATATCGTCAATAAGCAACACATCAACCTGTCGGTATCGACGGTTGAATTCAGCAATCTGACCCTGGCTTTGGTTCGGGTTTTGCAGCGCGTCAATGAATTCGTTCGTGAATTCCTCAGACGTGACGTATCGAACCTTCAGCCCGGGATCCTTGACCAGTGCATAGTTGCCGATGGCGTTCAGCAAGTGGGTTTTGCCCAGGCCCGATCCGCCATAGATACACAACGGGTTGAAATCCTGACCGGAACCTTCGGCCACGGCCAGTGCGACCGTACGGGCAAAACGGTTGGAATCGCCGGGCACGAAGGAATCAAACGTGAAGTTCTTATTGAGATGAGTCTCGGGATCGCGATTCATCTTCTGCTGACCGACCGGGAACTGCGGCTCGGTGGCGGGCATCGGTTCCCGCGGTGCGGCTGCCGGCTTTGCACCATAGGATTCTTTACCGAATTCGGCGACAGTCGGAGAAATTTCCGAAGGATATGGCTGCGCCGGCTTTGCCTCCGAAAGCGGTTCGGGCTCGGTTTTCGGCACGACCTTGAACGCGGGAAACATATTTTCGCCGGTTACCGTACGCAATGCCTGAAGCAGGGAATCGTTCAAATCACCCTGAATGGCTTGAAGCGTGTCGTTGTTGTCCACACACAGCACGATGGTCGAACCGAAGACGCCTTCAGGAACAACGCCTTCCAACCAGCCTTTTTCTCGTGGGCTGAGCGAAGCGCTGTGTTTGAGCACCGTCAGCGTGTCTGACCAGATGTGGGCGGCCTCGATTACGGGGTCGCCGGAAGCGTTAACCATGGTGGCCCCTTCTATCGGTGTGGCGAAATACGTACAACAGATAATATTTACTCTGGTTTAGACAAGTTATCCACCGTGTCGCGTGTTGAAATAACTGGATTGTGAATAACAAACATGTAATTTGTGGATAACTTTTGGCCGTGAATGGTTGGTATTCCGCCGATTATAAGAGATTTGGGGCGTGTCTCGCAACGTGTCGAAATGTGAAAATACTCCGTCCGTTTTGACTTGAGGGTAGGGGTGAGAGTACTTTGGTATAGCTTGACTCACGTGAGGGCAGCGCGAAGCGTTGCCGAATAGACCTAGGAGCAATGGATTATGAAGAGGACGTTCCAGCCGAACAACCGTCGTCGCCACATGAAGCACGGCTTCCGCCTGCGCATGCGCACCCGTTCTGGCCGTGCGGTGATTAACCGTCGCCGTGCCAAGGGCCGCAAGTCCCTCTCCGCCTGATCATTCCGATCAGTGCCACAGGCATAGTCGAGGTGGAGAGGCTTCAAAGCCATCGTGATTTCGTCACCGTGCTGAAACGCCGGCGCAAAGCAGGTGGCAAGGATATCGTCGTACACTATTTGGTGCCCGACGACCATCATGATGATGACGACCGGACGGTGCATCGCCGTTTGGGATTAGCTGTCTCCAAATCGGTAGGACATGCGGTCACCCGTAATACGGTGAAGCGTAGGTTTCGTGTATTGGCCAGAGCCCATGAGGATCTGCTGCCCGCGCATTGCGATATCGTTTTGCGCGCCAAGCCCAGTGCAGCGACCGCATCGTTCGCTTCGCTAGATCAGCAGATCGCGAAGGCTTTTGCCACGGTGGCGCATAAGGTGGCTGAGGCATGACAGCTTCTTTCAAGGCGGTGATGATTGGTGGGGTGCGCTGGTATCAACAGCACATCTCGGCAAACACACCGCCTTGTTGCAAGTATTATCCAACGTGCTCGAATTATGCCATTGAGGCATTGGAACGGTATGGCGCGTTCAAAGGGGGAGTGCTCGCCGTGCTGAGATTACTGCGTTGCCGGCCGTGGAGTCGTGGGGGAATCGACGATGTTCCACAACGGTATTCCATTTTTTACAGATTTTCGTGGTCGAAGGCTCATGAAGAGCCTCGACTGACACCATTGGCCACAACCCAAAGAGAGGCCCAACGATGAACTCAAATGAATTTCTGCTTGATAGCGGGTTTTGGGGATTTCTATATAAAATCCTGACTCCCGTTGAGTGGTTGCAGACCTGGATCATGAAGATCGTGCATGACTTCTTCGTGATGCTGGGCGTGAGCCCGATTGGTGTCTCATGGGTGCTTGCCATTATCATCCTGGTGCTGGTGGTGCAGGCTTGTATCTTCCCGCTGTTCTACAAGCAGATGAAGTCGATGCGCAAGATGCAGGCATTGGCGCCGAAGATGCAGCGTATTCAGAACAAGTACAAAGGCAAGACGGATCAGGCTTCCAGGGAGGCCATGAGCCGTGAAACCATGAAACTGTATCAAGACAATGACGTCAATCCGGCTGGCTCCTGCTTGCCTATGCTCATTCAGGGCCCGGTGTTCATGTCCATGTTCTACACGCTGTCCGCCATTCCATACATTGCCAACGGTAAACGCGATGCGTTGGGCGCGTTCGACGTAGCAACCGCCAAGCAATTCACCCAAACCGATGTGTTCGGCATTGTCAGCGTGACCGATAACTTCACCAGTGCTGCCGCTAGTGGCAAGGCGGTCATCGGTATCTTCGTGTTCCTGATGTGTTTCTGCCTGTGGTTTATGCAGTACTTCAGCATGAAGCGCAACATGGCAGCTGCTTCGATGAACAAGCAGACCGAGACCATGCAGAAGGCTATGCTGTGGCTCTTCCCGGTGATGTACATCTTCTCCGGTGTCGCCATGCCGTTCGCCGTGCTGGTCTACTGGCTGACCAACAACGTGTGCAACCTCTGCCGCACATTGTGGCAGGTGTACGCATTCCCGACCCCTGGCTCTCCGGCTGCGGCGGACAAGGAGAAGCGCGATCATCGTAATGAGAATGCTCGCCGCGCAAAGGCCGGCCTGCCCTCTCTGGAAGAAGAAGCATTGGCCAAGGCCAAGGAAGAGGCCGAGCGTAAGGCCACTCAGGGCTATCAGCGTCAACAGCCCGTGCGTAAGCGCAAAAAGAAGTGACGACTATGTCGGTGCGAGTTCGATGTTTCACGTGAAACATTCAACACGCACCGACATTACTTTCTCTGTTCGGGGGAGCAGGGCTTAGACTTGGAATTCAAACACGACATGAAGGAGTAGCGTATGGCACAGGATGACGTGAAGTCGATCGACCAGCTCAACGAAGAGGCTGACATCGCCGCGGATTACCTTGAAGGCCTACTGGATATCGCCGACTATGAGGGCGACATTGAGATGGGCGTGCGTAATGACCGCCCCACCGTGCAAATCGTTGCTGATGACGATACTGACATCAAACATCTTATTGGCCGTAATGGTGAAGTCGTTGATGCTCTGCAGCAATTGACTCGTCTGGCTGTACAGCAGAAGACCGGCGAGCGTTCTCATCTGATTGTGGATGTCGACGGTTTCCTGAAGCGCAAGCGTCAGCACCTCCGTGATATCGCCTTGGATGCCATTGACGCAGTGAAGGATTCCGGCGAGCCGTATGACTTGAAGCCGATGAATTCCTTCGAACGTAAAGTCGTTCACGATGTGGTTCGGGAAGAGGGGCTGAAGTCTCGCTCGCACGGTGAGGAGCCTCATCGTTACGTGACGGTGTATCTCAAGAATAGAGTCGAGGATACCGCCGAAGACGACGAGCTTGATCAGGAGTAATTGCTCGGCGAGTTTTTTTGAGATGACAGGGACGTTCGACGGATGTCGTCTTTGAACAAACTAAAGTGACCGCATGGAGAATGGCGTCGTAATGAGCGGCGCCATTCTCCATGTTGATTGTTTCACGTGAAACATGGTGAGGGAGATGGCTATGACGGATCAGCTGCAGGGGTCACCTGTACTTGCTGAGGTCTTGGGTGATGCGTTGCCGAAGTTGGAGCGTTTCCATGCCAAGATTGCCGAAGAGGGTGAACCTCGTGGATTGATCGGCCCCCGTGACGTCGATATCATTTGGGAACGGCATATTCTGAATTCCGCTGCGATTGTGCCGTACGTTCGGAATGCGACGAATGGTATTCGCTTCAAAACAGTTGCCGACGTCGGCAGTGGTGGTGGTTTTCCTGGATTGGTGGCTGCCGCGTGTTTGCCGGATCATGACTTCACGCTGATTGAACCGATGGAGCGGCGAATCGAATGGTTGCATGAATGTGTTGGCCTGATGCAACTGCAGAACGTTGAGATTATTCGTGGACGCTCCGATGCCGTCATCCAGCAGGTACGGAAGCGGGAAATTCATCCGTTCGCTGTTGTCACGTGTCGTGCGGTTGCTCCTATGACCAAACTCTCTGGCTGGACGTTGCCGTTGCTGAAACCGTCAGGACAGTTGATCGCACTGAAGGGACGGTCTGCTCAGGCTGAAATCGACAAGGCTGGCAAGGAGATTGCAAAATTCGGTGGTCGTCGTCCACGCGTCGTTGAGGCGGCTGTCGGACCGGATCTTGAGCCTACCCACGTGGTGATTGTGGATAAGCGATGAGTGGAGTACTGATTGAGTTATCCACATTTCCATATGTGCGTAAAAGTTATCCACATTTTTACGGGACGATGTGCAGAATGATGAAAACACTGATTTTTCAATGTTTTTCGTCTGCGAATACATAATCTAACACTCAACGTCATTCACACTTATCCACACTTATCCACATTGCATATCGCAATTGTGGATAACGAGCATCATGTCCATACGAATGAGAACACTGGAACTTACGTCTGTGCAAGGAGGAGCGATGTCCACCAAGGATCATCAGTCGGAACCTATAGAATCGGCTTCCGAAACGCTTCAGCGAATATTCGATGGTCACGGTTCAGTGCTTGGCAGCCAGATGGCTGATGAAAGCTCACGCTACGATGTACTCAAGAAAACCGATTTCCCCAAACCTCAACGTACCCGTCGTATTGCCGTGGCCAACCAGAAGGGGGGAGTGGGTAAAACCACATCCACGGTAAACACCGCTGCGGCGCTGGCGAACAAGGGCGCGCAGGTGTTGGTCATCGATATGGACCCGCAGGGCAATGCCTCTACGGCGTTGGGTGTATCTCATGCATCGGGAGAGCCCTCGGTCTATGACGTTATCGAGGGGCGTTCCGATCTGGGTGATGTTATCACGGTCTGTCCTGATTTTCCCACACTTGATGTTGTGCCTGCATCAATCGATCTCAGCGGTGCCGAGTTGGAAGTGGCTGATCTACCCAACCGAAACACATTGTTGAAGGAGGCCTTGGACCTCTACCTGCGTCAATCAGATAAACACTATGATTACGTGTTCATTGATTGCCCGCCCAGCTTGGGCCTCTTGGTCATCAACGCCATGTGTGCAGTGACCGAGATGCTGATTCCTATCCAGGCTGAGTATTACGCATTGGAGGGTCTTGGCCAGCTGATTAACACGATTGGTTTGGTGCAAGAGCATTTCAATCCCGTACTGCTGGTGTCCACCATGCTCGTCACGATGTTCGATCGCCGAACGTTATTGAGCCGTGAAGTATATAACGAGGTTAAGGGACACTATCCCAGCATTGTGCTGAATACCACCATCCCGCGTTCAGTCAAGATCTCCGAAGCGCCGAGTTTCTCCCAATCGGTGATTGCCTATGATCCTCGTGGCATAGGTGCCATATCGTATGGTGAAGCAGCTTTGGAAATCGCACAGCGTTCGCAACAAGTCCTTGACACCATTGATGCGAGGAGGAACAAGTAATGGCATCAAAATCACGACTTGGTAAGGGCCTTGGCGCTTTGTTCCCCACATTGCCAGGGGAGGAGCCGGTGGCGGAGCAGCCCGCAATGATTGCGGAGGATTCGTCTACTCCGGAGGCCACTGCTGACATAACCCCCGCCAAGAAGGCTACTGCCCAGCAGGAATCAAAACCTGCCGTGCCTCAGACGATATCGTCCAGCAAGGCAGTCAAGAAAGCCGCCGGTAAACGCGCATCCATGCCCGCATTGGACACCATTACTCATCCTAGCGACCTGTTTTTCGGTACGGAGAAACCTCAAACCGGTAAGGTCGCCGCACCTCAGCAGGGCGGCAAGTCGTCTGCGTCTCAGACGGCACATCGTACATCCGTCACTGTCAAAGATGTTTCACGTGAAACATCTTTGACTGCATCGGCGGCAAAGACCGCTGACACAGATAAGAAGGACGAGCTCAAGCCGGTAGCCGGTGGTTATCTGGCTGAACTCAAACTGTCTGATATCGGGCCCAATGCACATCAGCCTCGTACCATCTTCGACGAAGATGAGTTGAATGAGCTGTCTGCTTCCATTAAGGAAGTTGGTGTGCTGCAACCGATAGTCGTGCGCAAGCGTCCGGCAAGCCAGATTGCTGCGGCCAAAGCCGCCAAGCACGACGAGACGGAATCCAGCACGAATCCGTTTGCCGGTCATTTGGACAGCCCGTATGAGCTCATTATGGGTGAACGCCGTTGGCGTGCTTCTCAGTTGGCTGGGTTGGAGACGATTCCCGCCATCGTCAAAACCACTGCGGATGATGATATGCTCCGCGATGCATTGCTGGAAAACTTGCACCGTGTGGCCTTGAATCCGCTGGAAGAGGCGGCTGCCTACCAGCAGATGATTGAAGAGTTCGGGTTGACACAAGTACAACTGTCCAAGTCGGTGTCCAAGTCTCGCCCGCAAATCGCCAATACCTTGCGACTGCTGAACCTGCCGGCCTCTGTGCAAAAGAGAGTGGCTGCCGGTGTGCTATCGTCCGGTCATGCGCGTGCGCTATTGGGCCTGAGCGATCCGGAGGAAATGGACAAGCTGGCTTCTCGTATTATTGCGGAAGGTCTTTCTGTACGCAGCACCGAAGAAATCGTCGCCATGAAGATTGCGTCGGGGGAGCAGCCGAAGAAGCCTAAGACGTCCAAGACCAATCCTTGGGTTGGTTCCGCCATCCAGCAGAGTTTGGAAAATCATTTCGACACCAAGGTGTCGATTAAGGGCAGCACCAAGCATGGTCGCATCGAAATCGTCTTCTCGTCACCAGAGGATATGGATCGCATCCTGCAGCTGCTGGTGCCGAGCCAAGGCGATGCCGATTCCAAATGGGTGTAACACGATAAGAACATTCGTGTTGTCGCCGGCATCGTCAGTGACAACACCGATGCTTAGCGTTGTCACTTGGCATTGTATCGGCTTGTCACTGTCGCCGGCATTATTGCTGTGCAGTGCGTTGTACGCGCAAGACGTTATAGCCTCTGCGTGATTCCTGGCAGGGGCGTATGCCTGCGTTGTAGCCCCTGTCGCAATAGAAAACCCCTCAGGCTGGAGGATGACAAATCACACATCGTGATTCTCCGTCGATAACGCCCGGTTTGTTGCGCACTTTGGTTGAAGCCTGAATGAAGAGGCATGGCCCGTCGTCTGGGTACGATTTCAGTCGCCAAACAAAACCGCTATGGAAAGAGGCGACGGAACCATGCAGGATCAGATTCTACAGGTCGATGAGAACATGCTCGAGACGAGACTCGACCGGTTGGTGTCGGAGAAGGTCGAGCAATTGCTGAACGCGATGCTGGACGCGGAGGCGGACGAGATCACGGGCGCCGCCCGCTACGAGCGCACCGGGGACAGGAAGGCCTACAGAGCGGGTCATTACGAGCGTGACCTGACCGTGAAGGCCGGGACCGTGACCCTCAGGGTCCCGAAGCTCAAGGGCGCGCTGTTCGAGTCGGCGGTGATCGAACGATACAGGCGTCGTGAGCAGAGCGTCGAGGAGGCGCTGATCGACATGTACCTGGCCGGCGTTTCGACCCGTCAGGTCGACGACATCAGCCGCCTGCTGTGGGGCGAGCGGATGCCCTCGCAGACGCTCTCGGACAAGCTCAAGGGGGTGTACGCGCAGATCGACGAATGGCGCAACAGGCCGTTGGAGCGTTCGTACCCGTACCTGTTCGTGGACGGCGTGTGGCACAAGCGCACGTGGGGCGGGTCGGTCGAGAACGTGAGCGTGCTGGTCGCGATCGGCGTGGACGACACGGGCCATCGGTGTTTGTGTTCAATTAGTTGTTGCGGGTTTAGTCACGATGATTTTTCGGGTTTAGGCAGAGCATGCCGACCACGGAATGGTCTTAACTGGATGGTGCTTGTATCTCCGCCAGAAAGGACCGGAAAGGATTATGATCAGCATGCCCCAAGTACAGTCTATCCGTCGTTTGCGGCGGAACGGGGAATCCGTCGCGTCGATCGCGCGGAAAACACATGTCAGCGAGCCGACGGTGCGTAAGTACCTCGCGAAGGAGGATCTGTCGGCCGTGCCGTCGGTGAGAAAGCCGCGCGCGTCGGTGATCGACCCGTATCTGCCCGTGATCGAGCAGTGGCTCGCGGAGGATCGCGCGAACTGGCGCAAGCAGCGGCATACCGCGACCAGGATCTGGGAGCGGTTGAGGGACGAGCATGGCGCGGAGGTCTCCCTGTCCACGGTGACGCGGGCGGTGGCGCGGCTCAGGCGTGAGTTCGCGGCGGAGCGTGATGAGGCGTTCATGGATCTGGTATGGCATCCAGGCGAGGCGCAGGCCGATTTCGGCGAGGTCGACGTGCTGTTGCGCGGCGTGGTGCAGCGGATGCATCATTTCGTGCTTGATTTCCCGTATTCGAACGTCGGTCTGGTGCAGTTGATGCCGGGCGAGAACGCTGAGTGCACGTGCCTGGCGTTGCGCAACCTGTTCGAGTGGCTGGGCGGTGTGCCGGAGCGGATCGTGTTCGATAACGCCGCCGGCGTGGGCCATAAGGGGTACGGGGAGCGCGAGCCGCGCCTGACGCACCTGTTCCAGGCCTTCCAGGCGCATTACGGGTTCGATTGTTCGTTCTGCAACCCGTATTCCGGTCATGAGGAGGGCGCGGTGGAGTCCAAGGTCGGCATGGTGCGGCGCAAGCTGTTCGTGCCCCGGCCGAGCGTATGGAGCCTGGAGAACTTCAGCGCCGGGCTGCCGGACCGGTGCCTGGAGCTGGCCACGAAACCGCATTGCCGCAAGGACACGGAGGAACGTGGCCTGTTCTCCGAGGACCGTGCGGCGCTGCTGCCGTTGCCCGGGAAGCGTTTCGACGTGGTCACGTGGCGGCATATGAAGGCCGACCGGTACGGCGTGGTCACGCTCGAGGGACGGCATCGTTATTCCGCGGACCGGGCGAACGCGGGCAGAGAGGTGATCGTGGGCCTCCGCGCGCTCGAGGTCCGGGGTCCTCGACTCGTCGGGCAAGCATCTGGCGACCCATCCTCGGGCGTACGGCCAGGCCAGCACGAACAGCGAGGACCCGTCCATGCAGTTGGCGCTGCTGTGCAACAAGCCCGCGTCCTGGCCCAACAGCCGGGTACGTGACGCGTTGCCGGACCCGTTGCGGGAATGGCTGGATCGGCAGGACAGACAGACACGCAACGAGGCGCTGCAGACCCTCAAACGCGTTGACAGGGAATCCGGGTGGGCGAACGCGGTCGAGGCGATGCTTTCCATCCTCGAATCGACCGGCGGGGCGGACCGCGCCGGTGTCACACTGCTCGCGGCCAGGCTCGCCGAGGGCGTGGCGGGTATCGAATACGACGATGACAGGCCGGATCTGAGTGAATACGACATCGCGTTCACCGCGGACGTCGGCGTGCAGGAAGGCGGGCGATGAACACGAAGACGGACGAAGGGCTCTACGAGAAGGCCCGCAAGCTGTTCATCTCCAAGGCGAGCATCGACGAATTCGCCGGCTGGGCCACGCCCCGCCAGGTCGACGCCGTCCACCGCCTGCTCGACACGGAACTGGCGAACAGGGAACGCGCGAAGCACGACAGGCTCCTGCGCCGCGCCCGGTTCCCCGTCGTCAAGGGTCTCGACGGCTACGACTTCACGAACG
>OATY01000267.1_pt1 | contig 15088 bp, 8 predicted proteins | sample 1476101 | NCBI WGS metagenome assembly OATY01 (sample SAMEA2579994, study PRJEB22360) | human gut metagenome
TGCTCATAGAAATCAAATCCGGACAAACCTATCATGACCGATTCGCTCGGCACCTGACCCTAATTGGGGACGTTCTCGGCATATCACGTGAGCAGCAATATGTAGCGAGCCGAGTCGAGCAAAGTTACGTTTCGCAAGGACTCCATGTCACTGCCGCCCGTGATTGGCTGGAAGGCCGACGGTAAAGAACCTTCACGATGATTGGTAGTCAACAACACAACGCGAATGCGGCTGTGCCGCCGGAACCATGTGATTCCGGCGGCACAGCCGCATTGATTGTGTGGTGTTCTGCAGACAGACGCCAACCTCGGCTTAACCGAGCTTCGAACGGCGACGCATGGCGAACAAGATACCGCTAATCAGCAGTAACGTCACGCCTGCTGCAACAAGGCCGGCGATGTCGGAACCGGTCAAGGGCATGGCACCATTCTGCTTAGGCGAGGATTGATTGTTGCCATTGTTCTGCTGACCGTTGCCATTACCGTTGCCATTGTTGGTGTTGGTATCAGGATCAGGCTTCGGCGTCGGATCAGGATCAGGATCGGGCGTCGGCTCAGGATCCGGATCGGGCGTCGGCGTCGGATCGGGCTCGGCAGCCGACACGACCACCTTCACCGACACCGGCACCTCGGTATCCACACCGGTCAGCGTCACCTTTGCCTTACCGTTCACCGTGAACTCGCCGGCCTGAGCGTACGAGGACGCATCAATCGCATCCCACGTAATCGGCGCGGCGCCCGCCACCGAATCGTCGTCATACTCAACCGAACCACCGGCAATAGCGACCTTCACCGAAGCCGGCAAAGCGGACGTCGGATCGGTCCCGGCCTTCACCGAGACATCGGTCAACGCATCAGCCGCAGCACCCGCAACCTGAGACGGATCGCGCACCAAGCTCCACTCATCAGAGCCATCCGTCGCTTGAGGTCCAAGCACCGACTGGGCACCGTCTGCAGAGCCAAGAGCATAGTAGTCGCCAATCTTCAGACGATAAGCGCCATTATCCGATTGTTCAAGCGCCCAATGCTTGTCATTGCCGTTATCGTCGACCCAAGAAAGCAGTTTACTGCCCGAAGCAATAGTGCCTCCGTCAATAGCGAGCGCACGACCTCCAGCCTTGTTGAGCAAGGTCACACTGCCATCGGAGCCTTTGACGATATGCCAGAACTGTGTATCGCGCGATGGATCAGCAGCTTCATTGATGATTCTCGCGCTATCATTGGTCTGATCTCCCATACTCAGCGCCAGCCCGGTTTTTTTATTGACCAGCTGGTAGTAGGCACCATTCGAGTGGCCCAGATCAACCTCGGAATACTGAATCGCGGCGGCTTTGCCCCATTGGCTGCGCATCAATACCACTCTGCCGGTTGCTGAAACATACGTGATATTACGGCTGTAACCGCCCGCCAGCGTAGTCCTGTACCACACCCATTCGCCATCGCTGGCACCGGTTTCGTTGACAAGAATGTTTCCGCCGGTCGAACTTGCGTTAAAGGCAAGACTCCACTTCGTGGGGTCAGTAGGATTCGGTATCTTCACAATGACTGGATTGCTGTAGCCCTTTATACCCCCAATGAGTCCAGTATCGAGATTCTTTGCTTTCCAGAACTCTAGTGGGTTATCTGCGATTTTCAGCACATTGAACTCGGAAGTCATTATCCATTTGCCATCGGTAGTAGGCACTACGTTGGTCATGCCTGGACGATTAGCTCCCAAGTAGTCTCCGCTGCCATTGTCGTGGTTGCTGCCAATGGTACCGACCTCGTCGGCAACTGGTTTGCTCCAGGTCGATCCGCTGGTGCCATCCCATGTGCGATGTGCAAGAATCTGATTGCCGGAATCGGGATATTTTGTCTGCCAATTCGGGTCCGCAATGAGCTCGCCGGTATTGGGGTCATACCCCGTGTAGTCAACTTCATCAGTGTAGTAGGCAACAAGTTGGTTGTTGTACACCATAAGATACGGCTCCCACACAGGATCCTGCTGCTTATGGATATTGGCAGCCGCAAAAGTTTTACCGTAATTGGCTTGCCAACCACCGGCCGTAATGATGTTCACAAATCGCCACTGCTCGCCATTGCCATCATCACTTGCATATAGCGCGATAGCCAAATCACGGCGATCGCCGTCGCCATTCGGCACCCAGTTCGGGTCTTTGGCCTTCATCTCCCGATAGTATTCATCATCGCCAGAAACCAAGGTGGCCAACAGCAATGTGCCCTTCTTCAAATCACCTACATCTTGAGGCAGCGTATAAAGATACGGGTTGGTCCAATTGCTGGTGTATTTCGCATACTGCCCATCATCGGTGAGATAGGCCGGGGCTTTCACATTAGTCAGCGATTGCCATGTGGTGCCATGATCATCGCTATATTGCAAGGGGATAGTTTGTCCGACTGGGTTTCCGATGCTGTACTCATAAGCAGCGACAAGACGCCCATTCGGCAATTCGGCTACTTTCGGGTATAGCACCGAATTCTGTTTGTTCTGGTTCCGCTGATCCTGTGCAGTGGGGCTTACCAATTCTCTAACAGTTACGTCGTATGCCTGGGCTGCTGGCACAAACATTGTTCCACTCAGCAGAGCTGCGACTGCGGTTGCCGTAATGGCTCCGCGGAGGCCAAAGCGCCTATAGGGTTTTTTCATCTGGTTCTCCTGTTTCTCATATGCGCCGCAACCTTGCAGAGCACAGATAACTTGACTTCATCGTCTTGAATCACCGGAGAGTCAACTGCCGAGCACGCTCTCCTAGATCAAAAACAGCGCGAGGACTTCAGCCGTTCCTATGACCGAAGTTCTCGCATACGTTGGTGCCCTCCTTCCCTCTAACGCTCAGGCCGACTTTTCATTCAGCCCTTAAGCCAGACGGATGTGGTTGTGGCCAGTGGTCAAGGATTCCACAGGGCCCGGCATCGGGGTTGCGCTACGGGCGGCACCGGTGAGGTCGGTGTCGACGGCGAGCGCGGTACCGTCCGGGTTGACGAAAGGCTCGGTGACAATGCGCGGGGTGCCGAGCAGCTCGCTGTCGATTACGATGGTCGGCAGCGAGAGCAGCGCATCATCGGCATCGAGGTCGAGCCAGACAGAGCCGTCCGGTTCGGTGGTGATGCGCGCCTGGGATTGGGCGGCCTGCGCGATGGCGTCACGGATGCCTTCGACGCCGACTGGCTCACGGCCGGCGTCTGCGCCGGCACTGGTGCCTTCGTCGTCCACGGCCCCGGCCTGAGCCACATACTTGGTCTGCTCGCCGGCGAACGAAGGCGCGACCGTGCCGTCGCCACCGCGCAGGTACGCATTACCGTTGATGTACATCGGCTGCGGTACCTGCTCGAACATCTCCACATCGCCCGGGTCGTTCACATGCACGCGAGCCATGTATTCAGCCTCGCTGGTCGGCACGCCGTCCGCGTATGCGGTGCCGCGGTGGGTGACCTTGCTGAATTCCGGGCCGCCCACGAACATGTTCTGGTAGAAACGGTCGTCGCCGCCGTACACGCAGGCGTAGCCGGCCACGGCGGTGGAATGCGGCAAATGATACGGCGTGGAGCGGTTGAGCACGGGCCTGGGCTGCGCGGTGCCGCAGAACAGGTTGTGCACGAACGCGGTGCCTTGGGCCACATTGTCGAGGCTGTAGAACGACCCGAACACGTTGTTGTCGATCAGGCACGGGCCGGACGTGACCTCGATCATAAAGTCACGCCAGTTGTCGTGGTAGATGTTGCGCGTGATGCGCGTGCCCTGCATTTCCCAGTCCAGCCAGGTGCCAAGCGCGCAGTCGTGGATGTGGTTGTGGCAAATTATGGTGTCGATGGCGGCGTGGAATTTGATGCCACCGATTTCATGGCCGAAGAACTCGTGCTTGGTGGCAATGTTGTGGATGTGGTTGTCTTCGATCAATGAGAACGCACAACCCATGTGCCCCACAATGCCGTTCTGTCCGCAGTCGTGGATGTGGTTGCCCCGCACGATGTGCCCGCCGACCGTCTCCTTGGACCAGCCGTTACGGATTGCGCGGAACACGACTTCCTGCTGAATCTGGTAGCCGGGCTTGCGGCCGAAACGCGAGGCTTCGTTGTCGCCGGTGGAGCAATCCTTGCCAAGGCTGATGCCGGAGCAGAAGGCATCGTGGATATCGTTGTTTTCGATAATCCAGCCCTTGGACCAGTGGGTGCCGAGCAGACCTTTCTGATCGCCGGTGGGCGGGGCCCAGCCGCAGGCAGCCTGCGCCATTTCGAAACCGCGCACGGTCAGGTAGTTCACGCCGGTACGTTCCGGGTAGAAGCAGGTTTCGCGCACATTGATTTCGGTCAGGTGCTCGTTGGGGTTCACGTCGTGGAAGTTCGCCCAGATTTCAGTGGCGCTGTTCGCCCCCTCCCCTACTTGCGCATGCCATTGCCAGATGGTCTTGCTCGGATCATCGATGGGCTCAGTGACGGATACCCAGTCTGGCCCATAGCCAAAGGTACGCGGCTCGGCGGCGATGACCGCGTCCACACTGGGTGCCTCGTACATGGACGTGCCGTCGAGATACACCTCGCCGAGGCTCATCGTCCAGTCGTTGGGCCGCTCCAGCCAGTCGCCGCGCAGGGGCTTGGCGAAAGGATTGAAGTTGCCGAACAGGGCGTTCGGTACGCTGACATGCCAGACACCGGGCACCGGCTTGCCGTCGATTTCGAGCGGTCGCCAGTCGGTGACGACTTCGGAGCCTTTGATCACCGCGTGTTCGCCGTCGGCGACCGTGTAGGTGATGCGGTTGAATTCGTTGAGTCCGCCGAGCGCCGGGCTCACCTGCTCGCGATAGACGCCCTCGTGCACAAGTATGGTATCGCCGGGCTGGGCCACGGCGGCAGCGGCCGAAATCGTGGCGAACGGGGTGTCTGCGCCGCCATTGTGAGCGCCCACGTGCGAGGCCGCCGCGGCCGATACGTGAAGAGTTCGTTGCGTCATAATCGAAAATCCTTCAGAGATTGATATTTGCGTTGGAATTCAGTCGCGATGAGCGCGCTGGCCCCGGCCCTCCCCATGATCACGGGTCGGGACCAGTGTGCTCGGTATGTGGCTACTTGCTGAAGCCGGCCGTCAGACCTGCGACCATCTGCTTGCGGCCGATGATGTAGGCGGTCAGAATCGGAATCACCGAGACAACGACCGCGGCCAGAATGCCGGGGATATCGACGGTGAACTGGCCCTGGAATGCCCACAGGCTCAGCGTAATCACGCGGTTCGTGGAGCTTTGGGTCAGGATCAGCGGGAAGAGGAAGCCGTTCCAGACCTGTAGCGCGTCATAAATCGAGACGGTGATGATTGCCGGCTTGATCATCGGAATCGCGAGTTGCCACATGATCTTCCACTCGGTGGCGCCGTCCACTTCCATCGCCTCGAACAACGACTGCGGGATATCGCGCAGGAAGTTGCACAGAATCATAACGGTGATGGGAATGGCGAAACCGACTGAAGGCAGGATGATGGCCCATAACGTGTCGTACAAGCCCATCTGGATGATCAGGTAATACACCGGGATGATGGTGGCCTGCATCGGGATGGCCAGGCCGGTGATGATGACCTTATATATTGCGCGGGCACCGGCATCGGCACGGCGGGTGATGGCGTACGCGGCCATCACGGTGACCAATAGAATCAGCGCGACGGTCACGACGGTGACGAACAGGGTATTGCCGATGTAGCGCAGGAAATCATTGGCGAACACGCGGCCGTAAGCGTCGAAGGTGAAGTGCTTGGGCAGCGAGAGCGGGTTTTCGGAGTAGATTTCGCTCTGGTCACGCAGCGAGGTGACCACGATGTAGTAGATCGGAATGACGATGAGCGCGAACCACATCCAGCCGAGGAATCCGCCGAGGATGTTGTATTGCTTGTTCTTGATGCGAATCATGACTGGATCACGCGCCTTCCATCTGGCTTTCCATCTTGTCCGAACCGGACACCTTGTTGAGAATCAGCGATACCGCGATGCCGAGTGCGAGGATGATCACACCGACCACGCTCGCCCCGCCCATGTCGTAGCTCTTGAAACCTTTGAGGTACATGTCGAGCGGCAGGATACGGGTGGCATTGCCGGGGCCGCCGCCGGTCATCACGTAGACCAGATCGAAGTAGGTCAGCGAGCCGACGATCATCAGTGTGGAGTCGGTGGCGAAGGTGTACTTAAGCTGAGGCAGCGTAATCGAGAAGAACTGGCGGACCGGGCCTGCGCCATCGATGGTGGCGGCCTCGTACATGGTCTGCGGAATCTGGCGGACGGCACCCTGGTACAGCAGCGAATGCAGCGGGATGAAGCACCAGGAGACCACGAAGATTACGGTCCACAGGGCGGTTTTCGGGTCGCCGAGCCAGTTGTGGGCCAGCCAGCCGATGCCGAATGCCTTGCCGACGCCGAAGTTCGGGTCGAGCAGGTTCTTCCAGGTGATGGCCACGGCGGTGGAGCTGAAGAGCAGCGGTAGGAAGTAGAAGACGGCGAGGAATGCGCGGTACTTCTGATTGCCGGCCATGAACGTGCCGAGCAGGATGCAGATCGGGGTCTGTACGGCCCAGCTGACGATGGTCAGGATGATGGTGAGCTTGAAGGCGTTGAGCACCAGCGGATCGGAGAGCATGCGGGTCCAGTTGCCGATGCCGTTGAAGGTGATGGAGCCGAGGCCGTCCCAGTTCATAAACGACAGGACGAGCACGCCGACGAGCGGGATGAGGGCGAATACGCCGAAGAAGATGAGGGCCGGAGCCGTGTACCACAGGGACGGGCCCTTGTGGAGTTTGCCGGATTTGTTGGCCTTGACGGGCTTGGTGAGCTTGCTGGCTTTGCCGGCTTTGCGAGTAGTGAGCGAAGACATGAAGATAACCTCTCTTGGTTCCCGGTTTCCTGGCCCAGCCTGCTCCGGCCCGATATCGCCGGGACAGGCTGGGAAAACCGGGAGGAAACCCTTACAGGGTCTTGTTCATCGCATCCGCGAACTGCTGCGGGGTGATCTGCTTGAGGAAGACCTGCTCGAGGTTGTTGAGCAGGGCCTGGCCTTGGTCGGCGGGCAGTGCCACGTCGAGGGAGAGCTGGTAGTTGGAGGCGCCCTTGACAGCGTCGTAGACATAGGTGAGGAAGCCGGAACCGTCGTCGGCGGACTTGACCTTGTCTTCGATGCCCTTGACCGGCGGCACGCCACCGCTCTTAAGCAGGCCGTCAACGATGCCGTCGGAGTAGGTGTTCTCCTTCAGATAATTGATGGCAGTCTTCTGGGATTCCTTGCTGGCGGAAGCGGCCACGGACCAGTAGTTGGCGAGGTTGCCGGTAAGCATGGACGGATCGCCCTTACCTCCATCGACTGCCGGGAAGGCGGCGTAACCGAGGTCATTCTTGGCGAAGTCGGCGTTGATGGTGCCGAAGTCGGCGTACACCCAGGAGCCCATCAGATCGAAACCGGCCTGACCGTTGGCAAGCAGAGCGGTGTCTTTCTTATCGTCGGCGGACATCGACTGGTAGCTGTCGCCGAATGCGCCGGCGTCCACGAGTTCCTGAATCTTGGTCATGGCTTCGATGACGGCCGGATCGCTCCAGGCGTCGGCCTTGCCGTCGAGGATGTTCTGCATCACCTCCGGGCCGCCGATGCGGTCGATGAGGTAGGCGGCCCACATCAGGTAGGGCCACTTGCTGCCGCCGGCGAGGGCGATCGGGGTCTTGCCGGCGTCCTTGAGCTTGGCGACATCGTCGAGCAGTTCGTCCCACGTGGTGGGTGCATCGGAGATGCCGGCTTCCTTAAGCACGGCCTTGTTGGTCCACAGGATGGCGGGCTGGACCTGGCCGACAGGCACGGCCACGAGCTTGTCGTCGCGGTAGCCTTCGGCGGCCACGGAGTCGAGCACCTTGCTCTTGACGGTGGAGTCGAGATCGGACGTCAGGTCAACGATGTTCTCGTTGGACCAGTAGTCGGTGACCGGCGAACCACCCCAGCTCAGCACCAGCGTAGGCGCGTTGCCGGAGCCGATGGCGGTGCGGATCTTCTCTTTGTAGGAATCGTTGGCGAAGGATTCGTTCTTGATCTGCGCATCCGGATTGGCTTTGTTCCAATCCTCGAAGGTCTGCTGGACGCTGGCCCAAGTGCTGTCGGTCAGGGTCCATACGGTGGCGTTCGTGCCGGTGGCCTTGGCCGAACCGCCTCCTGGCTGTGCGCCGCAGGCCGCGACGGACATCAAGGTGGCACCGGCTGCGATCGCCGCAGTCAACCTGATCGCCTTCGTCTTCAATGTTCCTTTCATCTGTTCCTCCTCGAACTTGGGGTGACATCAACAACGACTTTGTGTGACTTCCCTTTTTTTCGGTTGATTGTTCAACCGATACCCAAACTATATACTGAGTCAGCGCTCAGTTCAAAATAATATCGGCGTGTTGAGGGAGGTTCGCAGGGAACAATCCTGCGGGCGCGGGTTCAGACGAGCATTGGCCCTTATAAATCGGCTTATTTACTGGCTTTTCGCGGCATTTTATGCGCTTGTTGCCCGGCGGAAGAAGACGTATCTACGCTATGCTTTCGCTTCAACCGAGCAACGAAAGGGAGTGATTCTTGTGCGAATCACTCCCTTTTGAGGGGTGTCCGCTTTCTTGAACTGAGTTTCAACTCAGTTGAGACTCAGTTGGATGATTCCGGTATCACCCGGTCGATGTACCGCTTCCATAACCCAACAAAATCAAGGGTTCGCCCACTTCTCAGCCAACGCAACTGCAGTCCATCCATAGCTGCCAGCACTTCAATAGCCATGGCCGTAGGGTTCTCAACCTTGTCTCGCTTAGCGGCTTGACGGTATTCGTTAAGCACCCACTGCTCACGATCTTGGAAATATCGCCATGCAGGATGGTCCTCGCTCAGCGACTCTCCTTGCAACACCATGTACAGTCGGACGATTTCCGGGCGCTCAACATTCATGCGGCATGTAGCCAAGGTCAGGTCCCGCAAACCGACCGGGAATGGGTCGCCCTCCATTTTCTCTAGGCCGAGGCTTTCGCACAGCATCATGCGATCGGCTTCATCACGGTGCTTGAGCACGGCGATGAGCAGATCATCCTTCGATTTGAAGTGATACAGCACACCGCCTTCGGTGATGCCGCACTCATTGGCCACATCACGCAGCGTAAAACCGTGGAATCCATACTCGCTGATGAGCAGCGTCGCCTCGTCAATGATTTGCAGCAGTCGTTCCTGCGTGGGAATGCGCTGATACCTATTCCCGGTGTGTTTGCGAGGCATGACTTTTTCTTCCTGACGGTCGGTATTCAATATCCACTACGAACTATAGTCAAGCTCAGTTCGCAACATGCGTTAGCCATCATTATTCAATCCCGATCAATCAGGGCGGTGAGAGCCCAGAGGATGCTCACCACATCGATGGCCTCCTGAAGAAAGGCTCCAACGACCACTGGAATGAGGTTGAACGCGGCGGCAATCATGCCGACGGTGGCGAGCACGAGGCCCGCGAGCACGGCCTGAAGCATCACGCGCTTGGTGCGGCGTGCGATGGCGATGGCACGCGGCACGGCGGCGATATTGTCATTCATAATGACCACCTGAGCGCTTTCGGAAGCGGCGGTGGACGTGCCATCGGTCATGGCCACGCCGATATCGGCAACAGCGAGCACCGGGGCATCATTCACACCGTCACCAACCATCATCGTGACGGTTTTGCCGGCTCCTGTAGCGGCCCTGACTGCGGCTACCTTATCCTCCGGGAACAGTTCGGCGTGAACCTCGTCAATGCCGACTTCGCTGGCAATGATATTGGCGGAAGCCCGCTTGTCACCGGTAAGCATGGCGAGCTCGGTGACGCCCAACTCATGCAGTTTGGCGAGCACTGCCTTGGCGTTGGCACGCGGCACATCGCGCAGCACGATGCGCGCGATCAGCCGGCCGTCAACGGACACGTAGGACGCCATCTCATCCGGCTGCAGCAGGCCAAAGCGAGTGCGCAGGTCATCTTTTTGCTGAGCTCCCCCTCTTAGGGGGAGCTGGCCGCTTCGCGGGCTGAGGGGGGCAGCCTCGCCGACCGCCAGGAATCCATCCTCCCCAGCAGCCGCGAAAGACAGCCGGCCAACGCGCACCGCGTGTCCGTTCACCTCGCCAGAAACGCCCTTGCCGGCGTCTTCATTGATGTTCTTGACGACCGGATACTCCCGGCCATGGCCAGGCCAGCTGGCCTCCGGCTCTGGGCACAGGCGCTGGCCATCCTCGAACCGCTGGCGCAGTCGGGCCAGCGCCTCCGCGCCGGCCTTGGCAATGCCTTTGGACAGGATGTGCACCGAGTAGCTTTCCACCGCGCCGGCCATCATCAGCACATGGTCTTCGTTGAGACGGGTTGCAGCGCCGGGCAACATCTCGACGCGCACCACCTGCGGCTGCTTGACGGTGAGCGTACCGGTTTTGTCGAAGAACACCTGCGTGACGCGGCCAAGGTTTTCCAGCACGTCCTGTGCTTTGATAAGCACGCCGGCTGCGGCGAGGCGTCCGGTTCCGGCGATGTATGCCACCGGTGCGGCGATGAGCAGCGGGCAGGGCGTGGCCAGCACCAGCACCTGGGCGAATCGCGTCGGTACCCCGGACACCGCCCATGCGACGCCGGCAATCACCAACGAAAGCACGGTAAAGGGCACGGCCAAGCGGTCAGCGGTTTTTACCACGGCCGGGCGCGACTCCTGCGCGGAGGCCACGAGCTCGAGGATGCGCTGGTACTGCGAATCGGCGGCCACCTGGGTGGCACGCATGGTCAATGCAGTCGAGCCGTTCACCGCCCCGGACATCACACGGGCGCCGGCGAACACTTCACGCGGCACCGGCTCACCGTTGATATTGCTCAGGTCGAGCGTGGCCGTGCCGGACAGCAGCTCGCCGTCAACCGGCACAGTTTCGCCCGGCAACACCATGAGTACGTCGCCCAGCTGCACCTGCTCGACCGGCACCGTGTCGAAGCGGTGCGCGGCGGCGGCAGCCGATGCCAAGCCCACACGCCGGAAGCCATCGGACGAATCGCCCTTATCGGCAGCAAACCCACGCCCCACGCCAGGCAGGTTGACGACGTGCGCGGTTTGCGGCGCGGCCTCCATCAGCGCGGTCAGGCTGCGCTCGGCCTTGGCTTGAGCGTATTCCTCAATGGCCTCGCCGGACGTGATCATCAGCGTCACCGCCCAACTTGCCCAGTATTCGGCGACGGCCACGGTGGAGAGGATCGCGACCACGGCCAGCACATCGACTCCAACCTGCCCATGACGCAAATCGTCAATCATGCCGCGCACAGTGTCAATCACGATAATCAGCACCAGTGCGATAACCAGCCACTGGCCGAAGCCCGGATTGCCGAGTACCGGAATCGCCATCGCATTGCCCCACGGACGCCAATCGCCTAGTAAAGCCAACGGAATTGCGGCGATGACGACGACCGGAAGCATCGGCACAAGCTTGCAGATGTCGAGAATTTTGGTGAAGAATCTGATGAGTCTGCTCATCATTGCTCCTTACGCTCGTATACGGAGTCGATTGCGGTACGGCAAGCGTGGCCCGCGCAATCGGCGCTACGGTCACGCCTTGTTAACCCACCGGCGGCTTTGCCTGGGGCTTCGCTTTGCTCGGCTCCCGCGCAACCTTCCGATACACGGCGTAAAGAAATGTATTCAGTTTTGTATTGAATTATGCGCTGTGTTCAGGACGTCGCCCGAACTCAGTGCTTGGCCTACCCTATCAACGAGCGTTGCGCGACATGCCGGATATCGAAACTGCGTTGGCGGCATGGGCGCGGGGCACAATCGCGCATACGAAAGGCCCGTGGCAGGAGTTTGCTCACTGTCACGGGCCTTTGCTTGTCCGACACGGTGTTCAGCGGTTACCGCTCAACACCGTGTGACGTTGTCGAGTCGGCTTTACCACAGGCCGAACGGGTCGGAGAAGCCGCCGCCGTCACCGGTGCCGCCATCGCTGTTGCCATTGCCATTACCGTAACCGTTCTGGCCATTGCCGTTCTGGTTGTTCTGGTTATTCTGGCTGTTGCCGTTGGAATCGGAGCCGGACGAACCGTTCACCGACGACTCCTCCTGATCGAGCGTCACGTCCACATTCATGGTCTTGCCGTCGCGCACGATGGTCAGCGTCACCTTGTCTCCCAAAGCCGCGGCACGAACGTAACCAAGCAGCGAGTAGTTGTTGTTCACGGCGTTGCCGTTGAAGGCCACGATGGTGTCGCCCTCCTTAAGGCCGGCCTTGTCGGCCGGGCCGCCGGAGACGACCGCGCTGCCGGTGGCGCTGGACTTGGTGATGGTCGCGCCGCCGCGGGTCACGCCGTCGGCTTCAACCGTGTCGGACTTGATGACCACGCCGAGGGCAACGTGCTTGACCTTGCCGTCCTTGATGATTTCGTCGGCCACACGCTTGACGAGGTTGGACGGGATGGCGAAGCCGATGCCGATGGAGCCGGCGGAGTCGGAGGAGGTGGCGGTGGAGGCGATCGAGGAGTTGATGCCGATCACCTGGCCGGCCGCGTTGAAGGTCGGGCCGCCGGAGTTGCCGGGGTTGATGGCCGCGTCGATCTGGACGGCGTTGGTGACGATCTCGTTGTTGTTGTCGTCGGTCACGGTCACCGGGCGGTTCAGGGCGGAGACGATGCCGGTGGTGGCGGTGTCGTCGTAGCCGAGCGGGTTGCCGATGGCCATCACGTTCTCGCCGACGGCGAGCTTGTCGGAATCGGCGAATTTCACGGCCTTGAGGTCGCTCGGCGGGTTGTCGAGCTTGATGACCGCAAGATCGGTGGTGGCGTCAGTGCCGACGAGCGTGGCGGAATACATGTTGCCGTTGGCAAGCGTCACCTGAATCTGCTGGGCACCGGAGATCACGTGGTTGTTGGTGATGATGTGGCCTTCGGTGTCGATGATGGCACCGGAGCCCTTGGCGGTGCCGTTGCTCAACGCGGTCTGGATGGAGACCACGGAGCCGGAGACATCGCTGGCGACAGTCTGCCAGTCGGGGGCTTCGCCGCTCTTGGCGGTGGCGGACCCGGAGCCGGACTTATTCGAGCTGACGTTGGTAAGCGAGTTGCTGGTCGGCAAGGTGATCAGGCCGCTGGTGAGGGCACCGTAGCCGAGGCCCAGGCAGAGGGCCGCAGCCAGAACGGCGGCGACCACGGCGATGAGGATGTTGCTCGCCGTCTTGGACATGCCCTGCTTGGCGGGGCCGGGCTGACCGGGCTGACCGGGCTGTCCCGGCTGGGTCGGACCTTGACCGTTCGGCGTACCGGTACCGGGAGCGCCGAAACCGAACAGACCGCCCTGCTGGGGCTGCTGGCCATTCTGACCATTCTGACCGGACTGGCTGGCAAACGGGTTGCCGTTGTTCTGCTGCGGCTGCGTGGGCGGATTGAACGGATTGCCGTTGCCCTGCGGCTGCGGGTTATTGGTGTAGTAGGGGTTGCGGTTGCCCTGCTGGCCCTGTGGGGTTTGCTGTGCAGGCTGGCCGAACGGGAATTGCTGCGTGGGCTGGGCATTGTTGCCGGCCTGGCCGCCCTGCTGGCCCTGTGCCTGAGTCGGGGTCGGCCCATAAGCGCCGTATTCCGGGGCCGGGCGGTACAGCGGAGTTGTGGCCGAGGTCTGGTCTGCGGCCGGCGCTGCCGGAGAAGCCGGCGAGGAGGAGACCACCGTGCTCTCGCCCTTGGCGGAGGCGTAGTCCGGGATGGGCTCGGTGGCGGCTTGCGTAGGCTGCTGATCGGCAGCGAGGGCGGCCGAGGAAACCGGGGCTTGCTGCTCGCTGGAATCGCTGGCGTTGCCGGCATCAACCGAGTCGCCACCCACAAACGGGTTCTTCGGCTCGGCGTTGCCGGTATCGGCAGTACTATTGGGGTTTTCGTTATTCCGCGGGGTCTGGTCGACGCCCTGCGGGTTAAATTCGTCAGCCATTGCTGCTCCTTTTCCTAAATTCCTATCACGTCTGTTCGGCGGCTATTCGGGCACTTGCCCATTGCCACTTCTCGTGTGCTACCTCAGTAGTAAAGGCAGTCAATCTGGAGGTTTTCTGAACGTTGATTGAAAGTCTATGCGTAATCATCGCAGAGTCTTATGGGCATCTCGGCTTCGAGGGGCTGATTTCCTGTTTCGGGAACATCTACTTGCACTTCAAGGGGCTGTTCGCGCGGTCAATTCCGAGTATCAAGGGCCCTCATTTAACGCCATTCCGCCATTTTTGCAGCCGGCCTACTTGACCGGGAGCCCCTTGAAGCGGAAGTAGACGTTCGGGAGCGGCGAAATCCGCCCCTCGAAACCGAGTTCTTCACAATTTCCGGCCCTTTTCTGGCCCTTCTGCCTAAAGTGAACATATGACGATCAGCCTTCTTGAACATCCGTTGGGCGCACAGCCCGGACAGCCCGGCGACCGCAGCGCCTTCCATTTCGAAACGATCACCCGCCTGCCATCCACGGCCAGCGGGCTTGGGCGAGACGGTGCCCGATACGGCCGCACCGGCATCATTCACACGCCCCACGGCGATATTCGCACGCCTGCCTTCGTGCCGGTGGGCACGCAAGCCGCGATGAAGGCCGTGTTGCCCGAGCAGATGAAGGATCTAGGCGCACAGTGCCTGCTGGCCAACGCCTTCCACCTGTTCGAGCGCCCGGGCGAGGACGTGCTGGACGCGGCCGGCGGCTTGGCGCGTTTCATGAACTGGGATGGGCCCACGTTCACCGATTCCGGCGGTTTCCAAGTGATGTCGCTGGGCGTCGGCTTCAAGAAGACGCTGGCGATGGACGTGACCGGCATGAAGTCGGACGACATCATCGCCAAGGGCAAGGAGCGCATGGCCTGGGTGGATGAGGACGGCGTGACGTTCAAGTCGCCTTTGAATGGTGACGCACATCGTTTCTCCGCTGAGATTTCGATGGGCATCCAGCACAAAATCGGCGCAGACATCATGTTCGCGTTCGACGAACTCACCACGCTGATGAACACCCGCTCCTACCAGGAGGACTCGGTGGAGCGCACCTTCCGCTGGGCCCGCCGATGCGTGGACGAGCACCAGCGGCTGGCGGCTGGTCGAGGCGGGGAGGCGCATACGGGGGCCGTTCTCC
>OATY01000272.1_pt1 | contig 14684 bp, 10 predicted proteins | sample 1476101 | NCBI WGS metagenome assembly OATY01 (sample SAMEA2579994, study PRJEB22360) | human gut metagenome
GGCGGTGGCGCCTTGCTCGCGAATCGCGTCGAATTTGGCGGAGTCGTAGCACAGGTAGTGCAGCTGGCCCGAGCGGCCGCCGGTGTCCATAATGCCGGACAGCGGCTCGATCCCGGCCGAACGTTCGGCGGCGGACGGATCGAACCAGCCCTCCTCGCAGCATTGTTCGAGCGCGGGCAGCACCACGTCGGTCATCGTTTCGGCGTACTTGTTTTCGTCGATCATCGTCACCTGCATGGCTCCCATCTTAGGACAAGCCTCACGCCCACACCTCGCACCCACACCACGACACATTCCCGGGAATGCGTCGCAAGCCTGCGCGCCACTGACCGCACAGGCGCGTAGGTTGTGAGGTATGAGCGAAACCAATGATGTCAATGACGCAATCAAGCATTTCCCACGCCTCCGGGCGCGCACGCTGCGCTTCGGCTGCGGCGCACCGCGCTCCGCACAGACCGTGGGCGACGGCTCGCGGGCCCTGTTCCTGCGCTCCGACGGCCCCGAGGATCTGGTGACCGCACTGTGGCTGAGCTGGTTCGACGAGTCCGGCGAACACCATGAGACCAAGCTGGCCGACCCGCGCGAACTGCTGGGCGCAACCGCCGACAGCGAGGACGTGCCGGCCGAGGAGAAGGCCCGCCGCGAGCGTGCGCGCGAAGGCGGCACCGGCATCGTCGGATACTCCGCAGATGACGACGGCAATCGCATCGTGTTCACCATCAACGGCCGCCTGTTCCTGACCGACATCGATTGGAATGACGAGACCGGCGCACCCGAACCGCACACCCGTGAACTGGCCGGCGAATGGCTCGATGAGGACCCGGCGATGTACACGCCGGTGCTGAACCCGCGCATCGCCCCGGATGGCGAACATGTGCTGTACACCACGGGCAGCTACCTGATGCTGGTCGATATCGGCGGCGAGCTAGGTGACCGCATCACCGCGGTCTACGGCGTGAGCGTGGAGGATGAGGACGGCAATCCGGCCGAAAACACGTGGAAAATCGGTCTGGCCGAGTTCGTGGCCGGCGAGGAGATGGACCGGTACGACGGTTTCTGGTGGGCCCCGGATTCGCAGCATGTGCTGTTCGAGTCTTTCGACACCGCCGACGAGCCGACCTGGTACATCAGCGATCCGGCCGACCCCGAGAAGCCGGACGCCGGCCGCCGCTACCCGCGCGCGCTGACCCGCAACGCCGACGTGTACCTGACCGTGATCACGCTGGCGTTCGATGAGAACGACCGGTACGCGGGCATCACCGGCAACGCCGATGTGGATTGGGATCGCGAGGCGTACGAGTATGTGGCCGCCGTGAACTGGCGTCGCGGCCACGATCCGCTGGTGCTGGTGCAGAACCGCCGTCAGACCCGCGATCAGGTGCTTGAGGTGGCAGTCGCGGCGGATGGGGCCGCGCTGGGTGCCACGCGTGTGCTTGAGGAGCACGCGAACGAGCAGTGGATCGACCTGGTTCACGGCACGCCCGCCTACACGCCGGATGGTCGTCTGGTGTGCTCGCTCAACGATATGGCCACGGACACCAACCGTCTGACAATGGACGGCCGCCCGTTCACGCCGGCTGGCTGGAACGTGCGCACGGTGCTCGCCGTGACCGACGAGGATGTGCTGGCCGTGGTGCAGCGCGCGCCCGAAATCGCGCCTGAGGTGCCGGACGCTTGGGCCGATGCGGCCGCCACCGAGTCCGTATTCGGCGACCACGACGCCCGCAGTTTCGACGTGGTGAGTATCGATTACAACGGCACGATCACGCCGGTCACGACCGATCCCGGCCAGTGGACCGCCTCGCGCGGCGAGCGCGGCATCGTGGTCTCCGGCCGCGATATGCGTTCCGCCCGCGCCCAGATGCGGCATATTCTGGGAGAACAGAGCGCCACTATCGCGTCCACGGCGGCCGAACCCGGCTTTACACCGAACGTCACGTTTACGCGACTGGGCGAGCACCAGCTGTACACGGCGATCATCGCGCCGAGCCCGGAAAGCCCGTACGCGCACGCCGAGAAGCTGCCGGTGCTGATGAAGCCGTACGGCGGGCCCGGCTTCCAGCAGGTCATCGTCTCGCAGTCCTTCTACTGGGAGGGCCAGTGGTGGGCCGACCAAGGCTTCCTGGTGGTCACGGCAGACGGCCGTGGCACCACCGGCCGCGGCCCGGCATGGGACCGCGAGATCTTCGAGGATATGAAGGACGTAACGCTGGCCGATCAGGTCGAGGCCGTCAACGCCCTGCCCGAGGCCGTCGCCCGGCTCAACGCCGATGTGGAATCACGTGCGGCACAGCCGGCTGCGGGCGATCAGGCAGACGCCGAGAACCACCCACCGGCGCTTCGCGCCACCTCCCGCCAGCGGGAGGCGATTCCCATGCCGGACCTCGACAAGGTGTGCATGATCGGCTGGTCGTACGGCGGCTTCCTGTCCGCACTGGCCGTGCTGGACGCGCCGAACGTGTTCAAGGCCGCATGCGCCGGCGCCCCGCCCACCGACTGGACGCTGTACGACACGCACTACACCGAGCGCTATCTGGGCCTCGACCCGGATGTCTACTACCGAAACGGCATCGTGCAGGACGCACCGAAACTCGAGCGCCCGCTTATGCTGATCCACGGTTTCGCCGACGACAACGTCACCATCGCCCACAGCCTGCGCCTCTCGCAAGCCCTGATGGCGGCGGGGCGCCCGCACACCTTCCTGCCGTTGACGGGCATCACCCATATGACCAATGACGAGACCGTGGCCGAAAACCTGCTCACCCTCCAGCGCGATTTCCTGCGCGACGCGCTGGCCTGACAAATCGATAACACGCGCATCCCACCCGAGGTGCTCCACCGGTAAAGCACCTCGGGTGGTGCGCCGCACCCATTTCCGCCCTGAATTTTTGGATATTTTGCACTCATCGTCACGTGAAAGACCGGTTTTTTGTCTCATATTCCCATCACCGCGTAGGATGGGTGAAGATTAGAAAGGGAGGACTATGAGCGTTCTCGACCGTTTTGAAAAAAGCGTGGAGGGTGCAGTCAACGGAGTATTCGCCAAGTTTGGCTCCAAAGACCTGCAGCCTGTCGATCTTTCCAGCGCCTTGGAGCGCGAGATTGACGCCGAGGCCATGCCCGTGGGCCGTGACCGCACGGTGGCCCCGAATGAATACCGTTTCAAGCTCAGTACTCCTGACTTCGACCGTATCGAGGCATGGGGTAGCGAGACCCTGGCCAACGAACTGGCCGATAACCTCACCGAGTACGCGAAGAGCCAGCATTACGCCTTCGTGGGCCCGGTGATCGTGATCTTCGAGGAAGACCTTGACCTGTCCAAGGGCAACTTCAACCTCACCTCCGAATCCGTGCAGGGCAATGCCGTGCCGGTCACCACCGATGCGCAGACCGAGGATAGCCCGGTGCTCGAGGTGAACGGCAACCAGTACCTGCTCACCAAAGACAAGACGGTAATCGGCCGCGGTTCCGGTTGCGATATCGTCATCGACGATCCGGGCATCTCCCGCTGGCACCTGGAAATCGACATCACGGATAACGGCGTGATCGCCCGCGACCTGGGTTCGACCAACGGCACGTACGTGGAGGGCCACCAAGTGCCCGCCGCCACGCTGCTCGACGGCAACACCATCACCATCGGCCGTACCCGCATCCTGTACTGGGCCTCCGCCCAAGCCCAGGAGTAGTCGAGCACACGCCCGAAAGTCGTCCACTTATGACCGAACTGACATTCGCCCTGCTCAAGTATGGATTCCTGATCCTGCTGTGGATATTCATCTGGCTGGCCGTACGTTCGCTGCGCAAGGACATCGAGACGTTCAGTCCGCGACCTTCGCGCGCGCGTCGTCGCCGTGAGCGTGAAGTGCATAAGGCCAAGGCCGAAACGCCGCAGGCAGCTGCGCCGCGCCCGCATCGCCAGCCCAGCGCTTCCGCGTCGTCCGCCGCCTCGGCGCAGCCTACCCTGTTGGTCATCATCGATGGTCCGCTTGCCGGCAGCTCCGTGCCGCTGGCCGAAGCCGACATCACGCTTGGCCGCGCCGCCTCGAACACCGTGGTGCTCGATGACGAATTCGTGTCTTCCCACCATGCCCGTGTCTACCGTGACACGCGCTCCGGGCAGTGGGCCATTGAAGACCTGAACTCCACCAACGGGACCGTGGTCAACCAGCAGCGCATCAACCGCCCCACCATTCTGCCCGCCCGTATCCCTGTGCGCATCGGCGCCACCACCTTCGAACTGAGGTAGCCGCATGCCAAAATCCGCCGCTTCACAACCGCTGTTCCTGTATTCCACCACGGTGTCCGATGTGGGCACCGTGCGCGCGAACAATCAGGATTCCTCCTTCGCCGGCGAGCATCTCATCGCCATGTGCGACGGCATGGGCGGTCACGCCGGCGGCGATACGGCATCCTCCATCGCCATCCGGTCGCTGGCCCACATCGAGCAGGATGACACCGGTGGCAACGTCGAGACGATCTCCCGCATGATGGAAACCTCCGTTATGGCCGCGCATGACGCCATCGTCGGCAAGGCCAAGCGCGAACGCAAGCTTGCCGGCATGGGCACCACCGTTACCGCAGTGGCATTGGTGGCCGGCTACTGGGTCATCGCCCATATCGGCGATTCGCGCGCCTACCTGCTGCGCGACGGACACCTGAGCCGCATCACGTGCGACCACAGCTACGTGCAGCACCTCATCAACACCGGTCGTATCACCCCGTCCGAAGCCAAGAACCACCCGCAGCGCAACGTCGTGATGCGCGTGCTTGGCGACTTTGACATTGACCCGCGCCCGGATATTTCGGTTCGCCGAGCCCACCCCGCCGACCGTTGGCTACTGTGCTCGGACGGCCTGTGCGGTGTGCTGGAAGATTCCACCATCGAAGAGACGATGACCACGCTGTCCGATCAGGGCGAATGCGCGCAGCGTCTGGTGCAGATGGCACTGCGGGCGGGCAGCACCGATAATGTCACGGCCGTTATTGCGGATGCCACGTTGGCGTTGGATGCCGATGCGTTCGATCTGCCGCACCAAACGCCGTTGGTCGGCGGTGCCGCCAGCCGTAATCTTGAGCCGATTGCCGACATCGTCAACGAGCCGGTGGCTACCGCGCCCGCACTGCGTGAGGATGATTCCCCCGCCCAGCGCGCCGCAGCATTGATTCAGCCCGCCAGCGCGCACGAGGCGGAGACCACGCAAACCACGGCCAAACCGTCGTCCACACGCGTGGTGCAGCCGTCCACCGTCCGCGAGGAGACCGGTGAACGAGCCAATCCCGATACCGGTGAGATTCCGGTGGTGCAAAAGCCGGATGGGCGCCTGTCCGCCGACCCCAACGACCCGGATGTGGCCAAAGCCATCCGCGATGAGCAGGTCGAGCAGAAGAAGGCCACGCGCACCAAGAAGCGCCGCAATAAGCTTGCGGTGATTATTACCTGCATTCTTGCCGTGCTGGCATTGGCCGGCGCCGGCTGGGGCGCGTACACGTGGAGCCAGACACACTACTACGTGGGAGATAGCAACGGCACCGTAGCCATTTATCGTGGCGTGCCGACCAATCTCTTTGGACTTGAGCTTTCGCACGAAGTGCAGACCACCAATATCGCCACCGCGGACCTGCCTCAGACATGGCGTGACCAGCTGAGCCAAGGCATCACAGTCGGTTCGTTGGACGAAGCGCAGTCGCATGTGGGTATTATCCGCACCGAAATGCGCAAACTGGCCAAGCAGCAGGAAGCCGACGCCGCCAAGAAGGCCGAGGCGTCCAATTCCCCGGACAGTTCCAAAGACAGTTCCCAGAGCGATTCCAAGGACGGCACCAAGGATTCGTCCAGCCAGTCCGGCTCCTCGTCAGACAAGTCCGGTTCGTCAAGCTCATCCGATTCCTCGGATAAATCCGGTATCGGAGCGGCCGACAACGCGGCCACGGGAGATTCTCAATGATCGTTACCCGTCTACGTCAGATTTCTTTGTTGCTGATTGCCATGGCAATCAGTGCGTTGGCGTTCATCCAGATGTTCCAGCGCACCGCCGGCGAATTCCCTATGCAATACGCCGGCATGCTGGCATTGGCCGTAGTGCTGTTTCTGGTGCTGTGGGGGCTGATTGTGCGCTTCCAGCCGTACGCCAGCCAGTCGATTCTGCCTTGCGTGCTACTGCTGACCGCCACCGGCGTGACCATGATCGCCCGCATCGACCAGAGCGAAGGTTGGGCGGTTGCCCAACGTCAGCTGATCTGGCTGTGCATCGCCATCGTGCTTTCCGCGCTGCTCATCATCTTCCTGAAGGACTACCGCGTGCTGCGGCGCTTCTCCTACGTGTCGATGGTGGTGGGCTTGGTGCTGCTGCTCGCCCCGATGCTGCCGTTTGTCGGTCAGGAAGTGAACGGCGCGCGCATTTGGATCAGGATTCCGGGACTGGGCCAGTTCCAGCCGGGCGAGTTCGCCAAGCTGTTCCTTGCGTTCTTCTTCGCCGCCTACCTGTTCGACCATCGCGACCAGCTGGCCGTGGGCGGTAAGAAGATGCTCGGTCTGCAGCTGCCGCGTATCAAGGATCTCGGCCCGATCATCGTGGTGTGGATCGCCTCGATGGGCGTGCTCATCATGCAGCATGATCTGGGCACCTCGCTTATGTTCTTCGCCATGTTCGTGGCCATGCTGTACACGGCCACCGGCCGTAAAAGCTGGATCATCATCGGTCTGATCGCGTTCGCCGCGGGTGCCGTGCTGGCCGCAGGCATGTTCAGCCACGTGGGTCAGCGAGTCGATGCCTGGCTGCACCCGTTCAGCAACGAGCAATACAACAAGACCCCCGGCGGCTCCTGGCAGCTGGTCACCGGCATTTTCGGCCTGGCATCAGGCGGCATGCTCGGCACCGGTCTCGGCCAAGGCCATCCTTCGCTCGTTACGTTTGCGAACTCCGATTTCATCTACGCCTCTCTGGGCGAGGAACTCGGTCTGATGGGCGTCCTGGCCATTTTGATGCTCTACCTGCTCATCATTGCCTCCGGCTTTATCACCGCCATGAAAATCAAGGATGGCTTCGGCAAGCTGCTCGCTTCCGGACTGGTGTTCACCATGGCCTTCCAGGTGTTCACCGTGGTCGGCGGCATCACGCTGGTGATTCCTCTGACCGGTCTGACCCTGCCCTATATGGCGGCCGGTGGCTCCAGTCTGATCGCCAACTATATTCTCGCGACCCTGCTCATCATCATCTCGAATTCGGCCAATGCGCCCGAGCCGGAGCTGACCTCGGATACGTTCCAGTACGAGGCTTTGGCCGTGCTGCGCAACAAGGAACTTGAGGCCCGGGCCCGCGCCACTGAGCCGATCGTTCAGCCTCGCAGCGCGTCGGCTACGGCGTCGCAGTCCGAGTCGAAATCGTTTGACGACCCCATCGTGGATACCACCACTCCGTCGTATGCCGAAGCCGATGAACCGTACACGCCTACCGGCACGATTCCCCCGCTTCCTCCCGTTAACGGAGGCACTCGCGTATGAACAAATATCTTCGTCAGCTTTTCACCGCCGTGGTCGCGCTGTTCGTGATTCTCGGCCTGTCGTCCACCATCATCATGGCGGTACGGGCCAACGCGCTGAACAACGATCCGCGCAACGCCCGTTCGCTGTACCACCAGCTCGGCGCCTACCGCGGTGCCATTCTGGCCTCGGACGGCACGGTCATGGCCAAATCCGAGCCGGTCAACGACGCGTTCAAATACCTGCGCACCTATTCCAACGGTCCGCTGTATGCTCCGGTCACCGGCTTCTTCTCCATCAACCAGACCGCCGATCGCGGCCTGGAAGCCTCCCGCAGCATGCTGCTCAACGGCGAGGCCGATTCATTGATCTGGCAGCGGGCCAAGGCCATGCTCACCGGCGCTACGGATCAGGGCGCGTCCATCGAAACCTCCATCGACCCCAAGCTGCAGCAGGTTGCCTACGATCAGCTCGGCACGCGCGATGGTGCGGCGGTGGCCATCGAAGTCAGCACCGGTCGTATCCTCGCCATGGTGAGCACGCCCAGTTATGATCCGAACAAACTGGCGACCCATGACACCAAAGCCGCGTCTCAGGCCTACAACGAACTTTCTGCGGGCCAAAATAGCCCACTGATCAACCGCGCCACCTCGCAGCTGTACCCACCAGGGTCCACGTTCAAGACCATCGTCGCCTCGGCTGCGCTGGAAACCGGCGATTATCAGACGGACACGAAGATTCCTGCGGGCTCCAGCTATACCTTGCCGGGAACCGCCACACAGTTGCCGAACGCCGAGGCACAGGCCGATGGCGTAAACGGGCAGATCTCCCTGCAAGAGGCCGTCGCATGGTCGTCCAATACCGCGTTCGCCCAGCTTGGCGTGAAACTCGGCGCGAGCAAGGTTTCGGACATGGCCACCAAGCTTGGTTTCGGCAGCACCATCACCATTGACGGCACCGAATCCACGGGCACCCCGATGACGGCCACCGCGTCCGCATTCCCCTCTGATCCGACCGACGACAAGCTTGCGCTGGCGTCCATCGGCCAAGGCGACACCACGGCCACGCCATTGCAGATGGCGATGGTCGCGCAGGCAATCGCCAACAACGGCAAACTGATGCAGCCCACGCTGGTCGATCGTGTGCGCGCCGCCGATCTCACCGTGCTTTCGCAGACCAAGCCGCAGACCATGGCCAATGCGTTCAGCAAGGATTCCGCAGACAAGCTCACCACGATGATGGAAAGCGTGGTGACCGAGGCCAATCCGCAGCTGGCCATCGACGGCATCAAGGTGGCGGCCAAAACCGGTACCGCACAAATCGGTACCGACAACTCTGCCATCGACGGCTGGGTGATCGGTTTCGCGCCGGCGGACGATCCGCAAATCGCCGTCGCGGTGTTGGTGCATAACACAGATGTGTACGGTTCGCTCGCCGCTGGCCCGATCATGCGCGCGATGATGCAGGAGGCTTTGCAGCAGTGAAACTTATCGAAGGACAGCTTATTCACCGCCGATATCGTCTTGATTCGCGTCTTGCGCAAGGCGGTATGGGCGAGGTCTGGAAAGGCTACGATATTCAGCTCGGCCGTGAAGTGGCCATCAAGGCGCTGCGCTCGGACGTGACCAACGCCGAGGCCAAGCTACGCCGCCTGCGTGCCGAAGCCCATAATTCCGCCAATCTGGCGCATCCGAATATCGCTGCGTTGTTCGAATACTACGAGCATGACGGCATCGGCTTTCTGATTATGGAATACATCCCCTCGAAATCGTTGGCGGACCTGTTCCATAGCAAGGGCGCGATGGATCCCATCGAACTGCTGCCCATCCTGATTCAGACCGCGCGAGGCCTGTTCGTGGCCCACTCGCACGGCGTGATTCATCGTGACGTCAAGCCGGCCAACATCATGGTTTCCGACACCGGCGAAGTGAAGATCACCGATTTCGGTGTGAGCTACTCCACGGGTCAGGGCCAGATCACCCAGGACGGCATGGTGGTGGGCACCGCACAATACATCTCCCCCGAGCAGGCGCAGGGCCAGCAGGCCACGCCGCAATCGGACATCTATTCACTGGGCGTAGTGGCGTACGAGGGCCTTGCCGGGCATCGTCCGTTCACCGGCACCACTCCGGTCGATATCGCCGCAGCGCACGTGAACAATCCCGTGCCTCCGCTGCCGGACTCGGTGGACGTCCAGTTACGCGAATTTGTCATGTCGATGCTGGCCAAGGACCCGTTGGATCGCCCGAAAGACGCGCTGGTGGTGTCCCGTACGCTGGCACGCATCGAACGCCGTCTGCTGGATCAGCAGACCGAAATGGCCGACACCGCCATGGCCACGTCCGGCAATCGACTGCCGCGCCGAGTGACCAGCACGCCACGCATTGTTTTGGAGGCCCCGGCCTCAAGATTGGGAGGGAATAAGCAATGAGCACCAGTATGCCCACCGCATTGGCCGGCGGACGCTACCAGCTTGGCCAGCTCATCGGTCGTGGCGGCATGGCCGAGGTCCACGTGGCTCTTGACACCCGTCTGGGCCGTACCGTGGCCGTGAAAATCATGCGCGCCGATCTGGCCAACGACGACATCTTCCTGGCCCGTTTCCGCCGCGAAGCACACGCCGTGGCCCAGATGAACAACCCGAACATCGTGAACATCTACGATTCGGGAGAAGAACTGGTTTCTTCCGAAAGCGGCGATGCCGAGCGTCTGCCATACATCGTCATGGAATACGTCAAGGGCCAGACCCTGCGCGACATCATCAAGGTCAACGGCGCACTCAGCCAGCGCGACTGCGAACAGGTGATGTTGGGCGTGCTTAACGCGCTCGACTATTCGCATCGCATGGGCATTATCCACCGCGATATCAAGCCCGGCAACATCATGATTTCCGAGCAGGGCGTGGTCAAGGTCATGGACTTCGGCATCGCCCGCGCTCTGGACGATTCCGCAGCCACCATGACCCAGTCGCAGGGCGTGGTGGGCACCGCACAGTACCTTTCTCCCGAGCAGGCGCGCGGCGAGACCGTCGACATGCGTTCCGACCTGTATTCCGCCGGCTGCGTGCTCTACGAGATGCTCACCGGCCGCCCGCCGTTTACCGGCGATTCCGCCGTGGCCATCGCCTACCAGCATGTTTCCGAAGTCGCCACGCCGCCATCCGCCGTGGTGCCGGGGCTGCCGAAGATGTGGGATTCGATCTGCGCCAAGGCCATGGCCAAGGACCGCCAGAATCGCTATGCCACGGCCTCCGAATTCAAGACCGACATCCTGACCTACATGAACGGCGGCGTGCCGGTGGCGGCCGCGTTCAACCCGTTGACGGACCTGTCGAATATGAAGGCCCGCAAGGAAGCCGAACGTGATTTGCCCACCACGCCGGTGGAACCGCATCAGCAACCCACCCAAGCATTCAACCCGGTGACCGGTCAGTTCGAGCAGATTCCACCGGCCAATGGTGCCAACTCAGCGGCGTTGCAGTCCCGTGCGCAGCAGCGTGCGGCGGCGGCCAAGGCCAAGAAGCGCAAGAAGATCATCATCGGTTCGGTGATCGCAGCGATTGTTGCAGTGCTTGTCATTGTGGGCATCGTGTTCGCCATGAACGGCTCCGGCAACAAGTCCTCGGAAGACACCGTCACCATCCCTGAGGTGTGCAACGCTTCCACATCCAAGGACAGCATCGAGCTCAAACTCAAGGCATCGGGTTTGAAGATGACCGAAAAGCAAGACACCGACTCCACCGAGCCGGAAGGCACCTGCACCAAGATGAGCCCGGACGCCGGCTCCAAGGTGGCCAAGGGATCTGCCGTGAAGGTGTGGTTCTCCGCAGGCCCGCAGTCCACTCAGGTTCCGGATGTCAAGGAACGCAGCCAGGAAGAGGCGCGCAGCATTCTGGAAAGCGCCGGGTTCAAGGTGAACGCCGCCGTCAAAACCGAAGACAGCGCCGACATCGCCAAGGATATGGTGACGAAAACCGATCCTGCCGCCGGTCAGTCGGTTCCCAAGGGCACCACCATCACCATATATGTTTCTTCCGGCATGACCACCGTACCGAGCAATTTGGTCGGTCAGTCGAAGGACAGCGTGCTACAGCAGTATGAGGGCAAGTTCAGCTTCACTGTGGAGCAGGAGAGCTCCGATACGGTGGAGGCCGGTCTGATTACCCGTGTAAGCCCTGATTCGGGCTCTTCCATCGCACAGGGCGGGTTCATCACCATTTGGGTGTCCACGGGCAAGGAGAAGGTCGCTGTGCCGAATATCACCGCTGGCACTGACTACGTCACCGCCGAACTCATGCTCAAGGCCGTGGGCCTCAAGGCTCAGGCCAATGGTCCAACCGGCAGCACCGCTGTGGTAGTCAGCATCAATCCTGGCGCTGGCAGCCAGGTAGATGCGGGATCGACCGTCACCATTACCACGAAGGCCGGCAGCACTGGCGGCGGTACCGGTACCGGAGACGGTGGCAACGGTACTGGCAACGGGGGCGGAACCGGTGAGTGAACCGGTGAGTAGCAAGTAAGCGCCGGGCGTGTATGTGTTGCGCATATGCAACGCAAATAGCGCAACACATACACGCAACACAAAGGGGAAGGGCTTCTGCGCCCCTCCCCTTTGCTGTATAAAGAGCTATCCCAGCGCAACAATCCCGGGAAGCGTCACAAAACCAGTACGCAAGCCTCGTTCTAGCGACACATTCCGGGGAGAGTATCGCCGCGCGGAAAAGCTACTTCGTAACTTTGGGCTGGAGGCCGGCGGACTTGGCCACGGCGTTGTCTTGGCCGCAGACCTTAAGCCAGTTGGCCAGCAGACGGTAGCCGTCCTGGGTCATCACGGATTCGGGATGGAATTGCACGGCGTACATCGGCTTGCCCTTGACACGCACGCCCTGAATAATGTGGTCGCCTTGCGTCCACGCGGTAACCACCAGCGTATCCGGCACCGAATCGGGCTCGACGGCCAACGAATGGTAGCGGGTGGCGGTCATGGGGTTGGCCACGCCCTCGAAAATCTCGTCATCGATATGTTCCACCAAGCTGGTCTTGCCATGCATGATGGTGGGCGCATGGTCCACAGTGCAGCCGTACACCTCAGCGAGCGCCTGCAAGCCCAGGCACACACCAAACATCGGCACGCCGCTGGCCGCGCACAGGCGAATCATATCCTCACTGGCACCGGATTCGGCCGGAGCACCAGGGCCGGGAGAAATCAGCACGCCATCGTAACCGTCCAGTACACCCGGCGCGGCTGGGTCGATAGCGTCGTTACGCACCACATCAACAGTGGCGCCAAGGGTTTGCAGATAGCCTACGATCGTGTAGACGAAGGAATCGTAGTTATCCACCACCAAAATATGCGCGGAATCGGTCATAGGGCTCTCCTTGAGGGACGTGTACTGCAAGCCATAGTACTAGGATGCCGTCAGCTCGCTGCCACGAAGTTCGACATCTGCTGTAGGAATGGGATATTGGCGGCGGCCCAAGGGAATCCCCACTGGAACAGCGCCGCGGCGGCTGCGAACAGCAGCAGAGCCAGCAGCAACCATCGAATCGGTGCCACGCCGGGCTGCAGACGCAACAGTCCGCCATAGATGCTGGCATCCGGACGGCGACGCTCACCCGCGCGAATCTCGCGCAGCACCGGCCAGCGCCATGCCACCGCAGCGGCAATGAACAGAACCAGCCACACTACCAGCGCGCCGAATACCACCTTGTCCAGCGAGCCAATGCGGGAAGCGATCGAGGGGGTTTCGGTGGTGGAGAACATCACTGCACCGGACGAATCAGTAGTAGCCAGCTCTTTGGGCACACCGTCGGACACTTTGGCCCAGTACGCCAACTCACCATAGCTGATCCATCGATGGGTGGGGGTGGAGTATTTCGGCTCACAGGTGGTCAGTGTGATCATGCGTTTGGTGGGATTGGCAGTGGAGTCTTCCGGATTGGGGGCGATCACATGCACGTCCGTGGGCAGCACAATCTCGTACCGGGTGTAGTGGTAGACGTACCAGTAATCCTTGGTACGAACGATGATGGGATCGCCTTCCTGCAACTTGTCCACATCGCCCAACGGCTGCCCGTAGCCGTTGCGGTGGCCGGCGACGGCGAAGTTGCCGACCTGCCCCGGCATCTGGGTGGTGTCGTAATGGCCCAGACCGTGGCGATTGAGCTGCTCGAGCGTGGTGCCTTCCACGATGTTGCGGTGCCATTGGGAGCCGAAGCGCGGAATGTAGATCTGCGCAATCAAGTCGCCATATTTCGCGTCTTTCGGCTGTACCGGCGCATCGCCCTCCTGGGCTTTGGCGATGGTGACCGTTCCCCCGTTGTTGCTGGGGTCGCTCCAGTCGACGGACTGGGTGGTTTCGTTCTGGGCTCGCTCCGCCTCGACACCGGTCCACCACATCTGCCAGACGATGTACAGGGCGCAAATCACGGCAGCGGTAATCAGCAGTTCGGCGCAGATGCCGAGTGCCTGCCAGACCGGGCTCCGCTGGGGCGAAGACGCGCCGCGTACTGCGGCACGACGGGACCTTGCCCTACTGGCGTTGGCCGGGTCTGCCGCCATTCGTGCGGCATCGTCCTCGGGGAAGGGCTGTACGTCCGACACGGACGCGAGATCAATGGGCGCCGGTACGCCGCTGTTGTGCCTGCCGTGTCTCATTGCTGAGTCTGCTCCTCATCTGTGGTCTTTGACGTATCGACCGTGGCATATTTCAACTGCTGCAGCAAGGCGGCGGTAGCGGGGAACTGAAGGTCCTCGGCATTCTCCACCTTGTAGCCAATGCCAAACGCGGTCACATATTGCTTAAGAATGGTAATGGCTTCGGAGTCGTTCAACGCTGCGCGAAGTCTTTGAGGGTCACCAATCGCGGAAATGGTGAACGGCGGCGAGTATTTCTTACCGTGCAACGACAGCACGTTGCCGGAACAGATGACCGCCGAATTGAACAGCACCCGCTGATCCATAATCATCAGCGCATCGGCACCGCCGGCCCACAAGGCATTCACCACCGATTCGACGTCCTGCTGGTGGATCACGTAATCGTTGATATTGGCGGTCGTGCCGTTGTTGTTGACTGCGTTCTCCCACAACGGAGAATCATCCAGCGTTACCGTTACGCCGCTGCCGCTGAGCGCGGGCAGCATCAGGCTGGAATCCACATTGCTGGAGTCCTTGCCTTGGTTCTGTGTGCTGTCGGTGCCATCGG
>OATY01000273.1_pt1 | contig 14670 bp, 19 predicted proteins | sample 1476101 | NCBI WGS metagenome assembly OATY01 (sample SAMEA2579994, study PRJEB22360) | human gut metagenome
TGGCGGTTCCCTGCAACTGGAAGAAGGGCAGACCCGCGTCGTCACCCACGTTGATAGCGACCACGCCGCGCTCGCTCAGGGCGTCCTTGAGTTCGCGGTAGAAGTCACGGTTCGCCAGGTGGGCGGGTGCGTCCATGCCGGTGAAGATGTCGAGGATGATTGCATCGAAGCCGGGCACGCCCAGCAGTTCCGGCAGGTTCGCTAACTGCTCGCGCGCATCCCCCACCACCAGCTGGCAGTCAGTTCCGGCGGGTAGCGGCAGACGGTCCGTCACGAAGCCCATCAGCTCGGGGTCAATATCCACGGCAACCTGGCGGGAGCCGGGGCGGGTCGCCTGAATATAGCGCACGAGGGTGAGGGCGCCAGCCCCCAGGTGTGCGGCGGTGATGGGTTCGCCGGCGGGTGCGAGCGCATCCACCGTGTTCGCGATGCGACGCAGGTACTCGTAGAACACGTAGCCGGCGTCCGCAATATCCACGTGGGACTGCTCAGCGCCACCGATTTCGAGGACGTAGCCGTGGTCGCTAAACCCGTCGGGGTGAATCTCGGCGCGCTGGCCGCCGGAGAGCTGAATGTGCGCCACTACTTCACGCCAGCTTCACGTTTGAAGGTGCTGACCAGGTCATCTACCGAGGAGGAGGAGTCCAGGCCCTCAACGACCTTATCGTTCACGGCGAAGGTGGGGGTGCCCTTCGCACCGATCTTGACGGCGTGCTCGTAGTCGCGCTGAATGGGCTTGACGGTCTCAGAGGCAACCAGGACCTTGTTGAACTCTTCGGTGTTCAGGCCTAGTTCCTTGGCGTAGTTGTTGAAGAGGGTGCGCAGCTTATCGCGTTCGCTGATGCCCTTCCAGTCGTTCTGGGTGGCGAAGAGCTTATCAGCCATTTCAAGGTGCTTGCCCTGCGCCTCAGCAGCTTGTACGGCGAGCGCGGCGGGTACGGCGTTGGCATGCATGTTCAGCGGCATGTTACGCACGGTCACGTTCATGATGCCGTCAAGCTTCTTGGCGGCTTCTTCGAACTTGGGTTCTGTCTTGGCGCAGTAGGGGCACTGGTAGTCGGTGTACAGGGTTGCGGTGCCTGCGCCGGGTACTTCGCGGTTGAGACGGAAGCCGACGTAGCCGTCATCAGCGGCTGCCGAAGCAGTAGCCGAAGGGTTAGTGGATGCCGAAGCACTCGCAGATGCACTTGCCGATGCTGCGGCAGTGCTTGCCGAACCACCTGCTGAGGCGCTCGCAGATGCCGACGCCGCCGAAGAAGACTGGGAGGAGCTGGAACTGCATGCGCTCAGCCCCAGGGCGGCGACGGGTACTACGCCCAGTAGCAGGGTGCGACGGTTGAGGGGTGAAGTCATGGTGGTTCCTCTCTATCAGTGGATGGTAGCCGACCTGTGGTTGGGGCGTGTCAAAACGCTGTCCAGCCGCCGTGGGTATAGGGTTTATTGTATGCCTCTGCCCTGAACATTCCCTGTCTTCGGACGGGTGTGCGGGGTGAATGCAGTGCATACCATAGGCTCTCTGCCGCCTGCTCCCAGCTGCGGGGCCGGTGTTGAAAGTAATTCGCCTCTCCCCTGCCTTTTTGGTACTATTGCGGGGTATGCACTGTTCCGTAGAAAGCCCGTCTTAACGCGGCAGGTAGCGTATGTGCCTCTATAGCTCAGGGGTAGAGCATTTCCCTCGTAAAGAAAAGGTCGTGGGTTCGAATCCCACTGGGGGCTCCACATCCGCCGTAACAAGGCCGGTTTCCGGTGTGTTGCGGCGGTTTTTAGTATCGTCTTCGGCACACGAGGCTCCGGCCTCGTTCCGAGGCATCCGACAGCTCGCTCTATTCCGGGAGGCCTCATGTCTTCGTCCCGTACCTCCGCCCGCAAGGGCTCCTCGCAGCGCGCACCGTTCACTCCTACCGTGCGTTTCGCCATTGTCTACGTACTGGCGCTCGTTATTTCGCTGGCGGTCTGGTTCTTCTACCGCGCCGTCTATGAGGACGACACCTCGTTCCTGGTCCCCATCGTAATTTCTCTGGTGACGTCCTACGTTGCCGCGCATGCTCTCACGGGTGGACGTTCCCCGCGTAACTAGCCGCCGAGCACATCCTCTGGTTGCCGACCCGCGCGTTAAACCAAAGGCCGCGCATCCGAATCCCTTTGAGGAATCGGATGCGCGGCCTCCGTTATAGGGTCGGCGCGTTACTTGGATGCGCGCTGCAAGTCGCTGTCGGTCTTGCCCCACAGGCCGTAGACCTTGGCGAGTTCCTTGACCTTCTTGGCGCGTAGGTAGCGCGGCAGGTAGGAGCCGTCACGGGGGCCGTCGAGGGGCACGTCGAGCATCTGGTGGGCTTCTTCGATTTCGACCTCGCTGGGCGAGAAGGCCGCATTGATGGTCTCTGCCTGGCGGATGTCCAGGGTAATCTTGCCGGTCATACCGTGGTCGCTCGCGAAGCCGCACGCCTTAGAGAGGTCCCCGCCGTAGGCGCCGAGAGTCGGGCCGTCGATGGGGCCGGGCAGACCACCCAGAGTGGAGGCAATCACCAACTGTGAACGCACGTAGGCGAGCGCCATGGGGGTTGCGGAAGAACCGGTGTCACGGCGGTAGTCGCCGGCACCGAAGGCCAGGCGGAAAGTGCCGATAGCGCGAGCAATTTCGACCGAGTGGTGCACGCCCAGGGCCGATTCAATGAGCGCGATGATGGGGGTACCGGCGGGCAGTTCGGCGGCGGTGCGGTCGATGTCGGTAGCGTGCTCTGCGGTGGCGAGCATGACGCCTCGCAGGCCCTTCACGTTCTTAAGAGCCTTGACGTCCTTCCACCAGTGTTCGGTGGTGATGGCGTTGATACGAACCCAGGCAACCACGCCGGAGTTCAGCATGCGGACGACCTGTTCGCGGGCGGCGTCCTTCTCTTCGGCGGGGCAACCGTCTTCCAGGTCGATAATGATGGAGTCGGCCTCGGATTCGAAGGCCTCTTCAAAGACTTCTTCGGAGGAGTTAGCGCGCACAAGGAGCCAGGAGCGGGAGAGGCTGGGGCGCAGCTGGCGCGCGCGCTCGTTTCGATGGAATTCAAACATGGTGTGTGACTTCTTCCGTCAATCGTTGATGCATTGGTTGTGCCGTAGAGGGCCTGGACCGAGCTGCGATTCTCGATTTCGTACCATCGTCACTTCCATTGTGACCGAACCGCCTGCGGGGCGTCATGCACCTCTTTTTAAGCGTATCGTGTGCCCGATGGAGTACCAAACTGACGCACCATTAGGCTTTGATGAGCTCGGTCCGTCCCACGGGGATTCCGTCGTCGAAGGTCAGCTCGCCGGCGGCTTCCTTCTGGGCGCGACGAATCAGACGTTCGGCTTCCTGAATATGCTGCACCACGGTCTCCACGCGGCGGTGCACGCTCACCTGGCGGTCGCATCCGGTGGCGCACTCGCCGAAGCAGCGGGCCATGGCCAGGGCCTCGGCGCAGAGGGCTACGGCATTGCCGGCCTTGGAGAGGGCGCGGTTGAGGTCGGAGTAGGTGCCGAATGGGGAGGCGGGGATGTCGCCGTCGCTGGGAGCGAGGCGGTGGGCTTCCATGGCGACAGCACGCACTCGGGGGATGAGGTCGGCGAGCTCGTTGGCGTCCGGCACGATGAGCTCAATCATGGAGGCGGAGGACTCGGTGCTCGCCAGACGCTCAAGCACCTGGTGGAATCGGTCGATACCGCGGATAAAGCGGTCGTGGGAGCGACGCCAGATGCCCTTGCCGAGCTCTGCGTCGTCTCGGCGCGATTGCAGGTAGCTTTTGAGTCCCATGTGTCCTCCTCTGCGTTGGGTGTGTGCCGTGAACGGTTATCGGGTGGGAGCCGCTCGCGGTCGGTACATGCGGCGGCGGGCCGCTAACCCACCCATACTTAGGTTACCCTAAATTTTCTTTTGGTGACGGGTTGTCAGGGGAATATGAGTATTTGTGTCACGTTTTGCGGAGCACGACGACAAGGTTTTCTCCGCACCCCGCGACACTACTCACCCCCTAATCGACCCGAAGCACCACCTTGCCGCGGTGCTGAGCAGAATCGAAGTACTCGTGTGCCTCAGCCGCGGCTTCCAGGGGGAACACCCGGTCCAGGCCCACGCCGATACGACCCGACTCAACCAACGGGAGGATCTGCTCGCGCACACCGCGCAAAATCTCGGCCTTCTGAGCCTCGGATCGGCTGCGCAGGTTCTTCGCGTGCAACGAGAGCCGGTGCGCGAGCGCGTATGCGAGGTCCACCTCGGCCTTCCGCCCGCCCTGCAGCCCAATGATGCACAGGTGCCCGCCGTCGGCGAGGGTGTGCAGGTTGTCCTCAAAGTACCGCCCACCCACGACGTCCAGGATGTAGTCTGCGCCGCGGCCACCGGTCTCCGACAGCACAATATCCCGGAATGATTGTTCTCGATACACGATGGGTTCGGCACCCAGGGAGCGCACGTACTCCGCTTTCTCCTCGGTTCCAACCGTGGCGAATACGCGGGTTCCCGCGGCCAGGGCCACCTGAATCGCGTGTACGCCGATACCCCCGGTGCCGCCGTGTATCAGCACCGTGGCGCTCTGCCCGTCCTCGCGCAGGTTCTCGGCGGGGTCCATGCTCATACCGCAGGTCAGCACCAGGTTAGAGTAGACCGTGGCAGCCACCTCGGGCAGTGCCGCGGCCTCTTCAAAGCTTAGGTTCTCGGGCTTCGGCAGCAGCAGGTCCACCGGAGCCGTCACGTAGTCGGCCGTACCCTCCACCGGGGAGCAGGGCCATCACGGGGCGACCGCAGTTCTCGACGGATGCTCCCTCGCCGACGGCCTCAATTTCTCCGGCCACTTCCAGGCCGTAGATGGAGCTCGATTCGGGAGGGGGCGGGTAGAATCCGCGGCGTTGCAGGGCATCCGCACGGTTGATTCCGGCTGCGCGAACACGGATGAGCACCTCGCGCGAATGGGGAACGGGGGCGGGAATTTCGCTGACTCGCAGCACCTCGGGGCCGCCGTGGTTTTCCTCAATAATTGCTCGCATGAGCCCTCCTCCTGAGCGGATGTGCCTTCATCGGCACTCGATTTACAGAAAGCATACATCGTGAGATAATCTCGTAGTGCCCTGCGGCACGGCGTTGAGATAAAATGCCGGTCTCTGGAGCGCATGGATGGTTGTCCGAGCGGCCGAAGGAGCTGGTCTTGAAAACCAGTAGGCGGTAACCCCGTCTCAAGGGTTCAAATCCCTTACCATCCGCATTCATGCATCTCCCCCGCCTCACAGGCGGAGAGTAAAAGCCCCGTTCCTCAACATTGAACTGCGCCCCGAAACTTGGACGCTATAAATAGTAACCCCTATACGGCTTCCAACAGGGCCTGATCCCGGTACTCCACCGGGGTCAGGCCCTTAAGCTTTACCTGACGCCTTACCGTATTCCAATGCGTAATATAGGCCTCAAGGTCAGCTTTGAAACCCTCAAAAGTCTGCCAGTCCTGCCCACGAAAAAACTCGTCCTTAAGGTGTCCAAAGACCTGCTCAGTGGCGCCATTATCAATGCAGTTGCCCTTGCGTGACATGCTCTGGATAAAACCATTATCAGCCAGCGTTCTGACGTAGAACTCGTGCTGATACTGCCATCCCATATCCGAGTGCAAGATCGGCTCGACCCCTGCAGGTTTGGCATCCATGAGTATCTGAAGCATCTCTTGCTGCTGGACGAGATTAGGGCACATCGAGATGGAATGGGCGACAATCTCCTTGCTAGCAAAATCGTAGACCGGAGCAAGATAGGCCTTACCGAAGGAAAGCTTGAACTCGGTAACATCGGTACCCAACTTCTGCCAGGGGCCATCAGCCTTGAAATCGCGACCGATGATGTTCTCAAAACTTTGCCCCACGTCCCCCTTGTAGGAGTTGTACCTGTGATAGGCCCTCTCACGGCGTATACCGCAGCGCAACCCCATCTGACGCATCATCTTCAAAACCGTCTTATCGGCGATGCGCTCCCCTTCCTCAGCGCGCAGGCACATGGCTATCTGCCTGTGACCGCACCCGTTGGGGGTTCGCGAAAAGATTTGGGCGACCTTGGGACGTAGCTGTACTCTGGTTGGTTGCTGGGGGTGAGCCAACGCGTAGTAGTAGCTCGACCTGGCAAGGCCTGCCACCTCAAGGAGGTCGTACAGCTTGTGACCGCGCCCTGAAAGCTCGGCGACCACTAGGGCTTTGTCCCGGTTTGGGAGCGCTTCTGCGCCTTCAGGGCAATCGATTTTTTTAGGTACGCCACCTGCGCCTCAAGCTTGCGCACACGCTCTTCGAGTTCCTCCTCACGCGTTGGTGGCACCGCCCGCACCGACCCCTTCGGCCTGCCCTTAGGCTTAGGTTCAAGCGCCTGCGCGCCGCCCTGGCGGTACAGCCTGCACCACTGCTTCAACGGTGTTGCGCTTGCAATACCGAAGCGCACCATCGCCTCAGGCTTACTCATCCCACCATCAACCACGGCCTTCGCTGCGGCGACCTTGGTCTCATAGTCGTATCTGGTGTGCTTTACTCCCATGGCAAGAAACCCGCTCCTCCCGATTACGCGGTACATTTTCTGCCACTCTCTCACAGTCGCGGCAGACACACCAAGCCTTTTGGCGGTTAAACCATAGCCAAATCCTTTCTCAAACATTTCCGCTGCCTGCTCCCGAAGCAGACGATCATGCCTCATTCCCAGATTTATAGACATGAAAAGCCTCCCGTTCTTTGGACTTTATTTTCGTTGTCCAAGAAACGGGAGGCAGTTCACATGAGGAACGGGGCTTTTTCGTGTTGAAGATTTTAAGTTCTCGAGGTCAGTTCCAGTACAGCATAAGAGCGTTCAGGCTCCTCGACGGGCCTGCATCATTTAACCCAGACAAAGCGCTCAGAATCATGATAATCAGGGCGACAATACCAATAAAAATGCATAGCTCCAGCCCATTAAGAAGCAGACCACCGATGGCGCGCTTACCGTATCGTCGTGCCACGAACGCCTGCCAGATACCCAAGACGTTCAGCAATGGGGCAGCGAGAGCCAGGGCTGAACCGATTGCATAACCATAGGCAGCCCATCGAAACCCTAGAACGAAAGACAGCGGGCCGAGGACGCCAAAAAGCAGGGAGAGGTTCGCTGCCTTTTTACCGTCTGGTGCCCCTTGCACGTCGAGAGGTAGCTCGCTCGCAGGTTGTTGCCATTCGTCCGTGTCGTCAGCGTCGGACGGCAGGCTGTCATTTGCCTGGTAGAGCTTGGCGTACTCGGGGTTGTAATCGAAGGCTTCGTTGTTTTGGGGTAGCTGCGACATCGCATCCACAACCTTTCAATACCGGGTGTTACGTGTCTATCGAAGTGAGAGAGCGCTCAGGCTCGTCGACGGGCCTGCATCATTGAAGCCGTACAGAGCAAACCCAATCATTATGATGAAGCCGACGATGGCGATGACAATGACCATTCCTATCCCACTGAGAAGCAGACCCACATTGGCGTCTTCACCGTGCTGTCTTGCCACTCGTGCTTGCCAGAGACCCAAGAGGTTCAGTAATGGCGCAGCAATGATTATTGGTATGCCGATACCAAAGCCATGGGAAACCCACCAAAACGCTAGGGCGAGAGTAAACATACCGAAGACACCGAAAATCAGGGAGAGGTTTGCGGCTTTTTCGCCAGGGCCCATCTTCCACACGCTCGAAGAGAACTCACTCGCGGGTAGCGGCTGGTCGTCCATAACAGACTTGCACGCTGTCGCTCCCCCGGTGGGCTTGGTGTATTCCGGGGCGTTACCGAAGGCTTCATTGTTTTGGGGTAGCTGCGACATCGCATCCACAACCTTTCAGAATCCATACAACGTTAATTGATGAGCCATACCCACAGTGTCCAGACGTTCACGAGCACAAAGCTGACGATGGCAACCCAGCTCAACACACGACCCCCGGCAGGAATCGCACCGTAGCGATCTGCTTCCTTAGCCTTCCACAGACCAAGAGTACCCAGCACAACAGACGGAATACCGAAAAGCCACCAGCCCCATACCGCAACGCTGACAAGACTGAGCACACCAAAGGCAAGTGAGAGTTGGGATGCGCGCTCCCCCAGACCCCATTCAGATGGCTCTCTTCTTTTGCTCGGAAGCCGAGTCAGCGGGGTATTATCGGGGTTGTAGCGGTCATTCGGGCTGTAGCCATCGTAATGTTCGCTTGTACTTTTATTCTGTTTCAAGCCCTTGTACCCAAAGCTTGAGTCAAAGGGGTTGGGCTCTTGCGGGTAGTAGGACGACATCGCATCCACAACCTTTCAATACCGGGTATTAACTTCACCCTAGACCTTCCCCACCGGGGGAACAAGCATGTCAGGACCAATCCACGAAATATACGGCATATGCACAGCAAAAGCCCCGTTCCTTACCATAAGGAGCGGGGCTCGTGCGTGTTGGATACGCAAGGTAGTGGGCTCGGTTCCAGAAGTCTCGGCCAGCCGAACCGCTAACTCGGCTATCCCTTCAGGGTGAAAAGGAGCGATAGGAGGGCAATAATCGCAAAGACCGTCAGGGCGATGGGCAGGACCACGCCAATCCAGCTGAGGATGCGCCCCGCCTTTGCCGGCACACCGTGGCGTTCCGCGTCTCGCGCGGCCGAAATTCCCAGGGCGCCCAGAATAATTGATCCGAGGGTGGAGTAGGGGATCCAATACATGAGGAGAATGAGCACCACACTGATAATGCCAAACGTCAACGAACGCTGTGCCGCTTTCTGGCCCTCCTCCAGAAAGCCAGGGGGTGTGACATTATTCCCCGGGACGTTCCCCGGATAGGTAGAAGCAGCAGGAGGCGGGGTGTACGCCCCGGCAGGTTGGTAGGCGGCTGGGACATTCCGCGCTTCGCCGTCCGCGCCCTGGCCGGCATCGCGGCCCTCATAGAGCTGGTTGTAGGCGGGGTTATAGTCGAACGGTTCGGGTTCTTGAGGCTGAGGATTCTGAGACATAATAACCACGATCTTTCAGTCTTGATACGCGACAGGTATTTCAGGGGATGCACCAGCACCCGTGCCCCGCTTGCGACGGCGAGGATTAGAACACGGACGCATGGGCGGGCCAGAGTACGGGTCAAGAAACGGGCTCTGTGGCATCACAGGCACCTTTCGAACGTATACTTCGGCGAGCCTTCACCTGATGCCTCGCCCCTCACTCACACCGTACCCCTGCGGTCAGAAGGAGCCAAACACCTCGGGCCCAATCCCCAAAATATACGGGATATACACAGCAAAGGCCCCGTTCCTCGTGCTGAGGAACGGGGCCTTAAGAGTGCCCACTCGGGGCCAAGCCTCCTAGAAGAGGGTCAAAGCGCTGACCAGTCCGGAGAAGTGGCTGGAGGAAGAAGCAGCACCTGCAATGCCGATAAGACCCAGCAGCACAAAACCGCCAAGGAACAGCAGGTACAGGCCACCAATAACTGCGTTAATCCAGCTCATGATGCGACCTGCCGAAGCAGCCGCGCCGTAGCGCTCCGCCTCATTCGCCTTGAAGATACCAATAACGCCCAGGATCAGGGAGGGCAGACCGAACGACCACCAGCTGACGATGAAGTTGCAGACCAGGCCGATAATGCCCAGCACCATGGAGGTCTGAGCAGCCTTCTCGCCCGCGAGCTGCTCGGGGGTCTTCTGAATAATACCGACGGGAACCATCATGGGCTGGCCATACTGACCAGGCTGCTGGTACTGCTGCTGACCATACTGGCTGGGCTGACCCTGAACATTCTGCTCGTTCAGGTTGTTGTAATCAGGGTTGTAGTCGTAGGAGTTCGAATCCTGCGGATTCTGAGACATATGGTCCCTCTTTCGTGAATGGCGTGTTTCAAACCTTACTCACACTAACTCATCGTCCAGGCATGCACAACTGAACTCGTCATTCTTGAGCCACAACGCATCATAATGCGCCGGCAGGAAGGCTGAGCGGGCGCGCAAAGGCCCGCGTGCACACGAGGTGTACGCGGGCCTTTCACAAACTACGAAACCGCTTTGAACAGCCAGTTCTACTGCTTTACAAGAATCCTCAAAACAATCATCAAAACAATACCGACAATACCCAGAACAGTACCGGCAATAGCCATACCACGGGACTTCAGCTCGGGGTTATTCATAGCCAGACGACCAGTCACAATTGCTACAATACCGAGGATGTAACCGAAGATAAACAGACCCACAATACCGCTCACCAGAGAGACAATCGACAGGGTCTTTGCCTTCTTTGCCTGAGCCTGCTGCTCAGGAGTCGGAACCGGCTGACCGTAGGGGGCCTGCTGACCGTACTGGGGCGCCTGCTGGCTGAACTGGGGGTCCTGATTGAACTGGGGCTGGGGGTTGTTGGGGTTTTCAGACATGATTTCTCGCTTTGCTGAGTGATGGGATGCCTCTGACTATGCCGTATCGGAAGATCACACGTCAGAGACGCCCTCTATCTATCGGTCGGACAGTAGCAGTCTATCGAACATGCTTATGAACCTCAAAGCCCCTAGCCCATAGTCCACGACGAAAAACCCGCGTCAGGTGACCATAAAAACTGCTACAGCTAAGCAGGCGGACACGCAAAAGCCCGCGGGCACACGGGGCGCACGCGGGCTTTCTCCGACCAGTAGCTATGAAAGATATTGTCTAAACATGCATCATAACCAGAACCAATAGCAACATCTCAATGGGCTGAGTCAGGACACCGAGCAGCATATTCACAATTCCCAACGCGATACCAGCCGCGCCCATATTACCGCGGTAGCGTGAAACAATCGCTAGAATCAAACCGGCAAGACCCAGAACGAAGGGACCACCTCCATTCGTCTGAAACATCAGAACAAAACCACTAATCAGTCCAAGAACACCGATGATGACCGAGAACAGTGCAATAGCCCATTTCACAGAGTACGAATTCTTCTGTTTAGGAAGAACATACACCGGCTGCACAAACTGCTGATTATTGAAAGCAGGGGTGTTTACCGAGGAGGAAGCACCCTGAGGAACCTGGGGTACCTGGGGAACGGTAGTAGTCATGGGAGGAGCCTTTCTATCTGGGCCGCAATGTTATCTCTAACCTCAAAACTACATCACCTAAATGACTCAAAAACCTAAATCCAGGATATTTAAAGGTTAAACAGCCATGTTCACACGTTTCTCGCAGGTAAAGATATCACAGCTACAAAGAAACTGATATCGCCCTACCCATATGTATCTCTCCTGCCTCACAGGTCGAATTGACCAAGCGCAAAACAGCCTATATTCTTATAGGGATGCGCTCACGAGCGCACCGTGGAGACGTGCCAGAGCGGCCGAATGGACTTCACTGCTAATGAAGGGTCGGGGTTAAACTCGCCCGGGGGTTCAAACCCCCCCGTCTCCGCCACTAAAAGCCCCGTACCGGTTGGTACGGGGCTTTTGCTTTACCCATTTCATTCGGGCACAAAGTCTAGAAGCTCCTGGTCTAGAAGCTCTTGAAATCCACAAGGCGCGCATCCGCACCATCAAGCAGAGCCCACTCCCCCGGCACCTCAAACACCGCAATAGAAGAGGGCGGGAAGCCATAGTACACATCCATCGACGCATTCGGGTCAGAATCAGGGCTCATTAGACGTTGCGCGGCATCCTGCACACCGGGCAGGTGCGACACCACCATTAGAGAATGAACGTTCTCCGAAACGCTGTTGATGCGCGAAATAATGCGGGAAGCAGACACCTCATACAAGCCCTCATCCAGATGAGCAGTAGGCGCCTTCGCCCCCAAACCATCCGAAACCCAGGTGGTCGTCTGGCGAGTACGCAACGCCGACGACGACATAATCTGCTCGGGAATATAGCCTCGCGAAGCCAGCCAGGCCCCCGCGGCGGCGGCCTGTTCGTGACCGCGCTTGGTCAGGGGGCGATCAAAATCGTTCAGGCCCCAATCGGCCTCCGCATGGCGCATAATAATCAGGCGCTTAGCTCCGCGACGATGCGAACCGGATGCAGTGTTGGAAGAATTCTCAGCCATACACCCATTCTATCCAGAGACACACCACCCCCGCGCACCCGCCACCCGGCATGAGTAAACCCCGGCACACCGGCACCGGGCCGGCGCACCGGGGTGCACCCTAAAAAGCTAAATCGAATATTCCGGAGCCGCCCAAACAACAACCTCGGGATGCTCAAAGAAGCGGTAACCCTGACCGCGGACCGTACGCACCGTACCCGAGAGGCGACCCAACTTCGAACGCAGGCGACGAATATGAACGTCAATCGTGCGCTCGTGCGGATGCTCGTCACCCGAGCTCCACAGGGCCTTCAGCAGCTCCTCACGGCCAACCGTGCGGGAGCTGTTCTCCACCAGATGGGCCAACAGCTCAAACTCCTTGAAGGTCAGCATCAGCGGCTCACCATCCAGGAACACCTCACGGCGCGCCAAATCAATCAGCACACCCGAAGAGTGGCCATTCATGCCATCCGCCTCGCGGGCGGCGTTCGCCTCCGGGTAAGTGTATACAGCGGTCGGGTCACCCAGCGCGTTGCGGACCACCTCAAGATCGCTACCCTCGGCATTCACAGGAGCCAGCGCCACGGCAGCATACGACTCCGATTCAGGAGCCAGGTGGTGAGCATACGTGCGCAAATCCTGAACGATACGCACCAGAGAAGTACCGTTTGCGGCGGCCAGCTCCTCATTCAAACCCACATAAAGCACGAAGCCGCGCGCCTCATTCTCCTGAGCACTCTTATGAACGGAGGAATCCCCCGCCGTGAATGTCATCGGACGCAACGTTGCGGCGGGCGCGGCGGGACGATGAGGCTGGACAGCCTGACGCTTAGCGGCACGGCCTCGCTGGGAGATGTGGACGTATCCAGGTACAGCACCTGACATGGTTCAACCTTCTCTCAAAGTCTATGTAGGAATTCCCTTGCCTACATGGTGGTGGGGGTGCGCCGGAAGTGACGCGTAGCCCAACAGTCCCCAATACCTGTTCGAGCATCAATCCCTTCTCTTAATATTTCTCCTATTTGACGGATAAATCAAGCGGATTCGGCATCGTGAATTCTTCCTACACTCAAAGAGGAGTACAATACACCCTCCACCCACCCGGGTCGGGTCCACCCTACGTTCAGCCCCACCACACACCCAGCACATAAATATTCATTCAAAGCGGCGAGATGGCGCGGCACGCTGTATTTTCATGCTTCTAGTAAAAGCCTCAACGTCTCTCAAAACACCCCACAAACCCAACAGCATCCACATAAAGTGTTTCTCGTCACATACAGATTTTTGAGATTCCCCCACTCACACCAAGAAACCAACAACGCAACATACTCCACGCCCTAGGCCTCACACCCTAGGCACACCCCACAACACAAAACCGTCCCCGCGCAGACTATCGAACAGCCAGCGCGGGGACGGTACACAAATTCGGTCTAGCCGAACCGTCTCACGAAACCAAATTAAAAATTATTCAGCCAAACCGTACAGGCGATCGCCCGCGTCCCCCAGACCGGGAACAATGTAAGCCTTCTCGTTCAGACGCTCATCACGGGCAGCCAAGAACAGATCCACGTTCTCCATGCCCTCGACACCCTTCTCCAGAGCAGCAATACCCTCAGGAGCAGCAATCAGGCACACGCAAGTCACCGACTCAGCACCACGCTTACGCAAAAACTTAATAGCCTCAATCAGAGTGCCACCGGTAGCCAGCATCGGATCCAGCAAATACACCTGACGGCCCGTCAAATCCTCCGGCAGACGCTCAGCGTAGGTCACAATATCCAGAGTCTCCTCATTACGAGCCATACCCAAGAAACCCACCTCAGCAGTCGGCACCATACGAGTCATGCCCTCCAGCATGCCCAAACCCGCACGCAGAATCGGCACCACCAACGGCTTCGGAGAGGCAATACGCACACCGGTAGTGGTCGCCACCGGAGTCACAACCTCAACCTCTTCCACGCGAATCTCGCGAGTCGCCTCGTAAGCCAGAAGGGTCACCAGCTCATCAACCAGCTGACGGAAAATCGGAGAAGGAGTGTTCTTATCGCGCAGAACACTAATCTTATGGGCGACCAACGGGTGGTCAAGAATCTTAATACGCATAGCATAAATTTTACTCGCACTCGCATATACATTCACAGGCGAGCCGCACAACCCCACAAACAGAAAACCCGCCGAGCTCAGCTCGACGGGCTTTCACCAGTGCGGTGGTGGAGGGATTTGAACCCCCGTTGGCTTTTACACCAAACATCATTTCGAGTGATGCACCTTCGGCCGCTCGGACACACCACCAACAGTGGAAAATCATAGCACGCCCCGACAGAAAGGGCAAGAAAGCACAGGGCCACACCATATATTCTCCCACCAAGACACACAACATGCGCGGCAGCCGGGTGTCGCCCCTTTCACGGCCCTTTTACCGCACCCTTTTCGACACCCGACACCGAAGTCCCGGCACCATCAACGAACCCTGCGGATTCGTCTAATGACGGATATACCCGTCTATAACCAGCATGACAGCACGCGTTGCGTCCTCAGCATTACGGTCAACCTGATGAACCTCACGATCCATGGCAAGCATATAAATCGCACCGAACATAGAGATCGCAATCGCACGAGGATTCTGAGCAGTATCAACCGTATAGCGGCGAGCCACAGCCTCCGTCATCTCCTCCAGATACTCCAGAAGATCCTGACGG